>Ga0155552_110_pt2 | contig 138801 bp, 134 predicted proteins | sample RifCSPhighO2_12_FD_107209 | JGI IMG/M metagenome (GOLD analysis project Ga0155552, IMG submission 107209) | Gammaproteobacteria bacterium RIFCSPHIGHO2_12_FULL_36_30 | reverse complement strand
TTTTCAAGCGCTTTTAAAAAATGACGGAAATATCTTAGACTGCGGTGATTTCTAACCCACTGTTTTTATTGATCACAACACTTTTATGTACGTATTTCTGGCACAATTCACACTTTTATGAACATATTTTTGGTTAAAAAGCCATTTTTTACCCCATAATATTTGGCAATTCTGCCACTTTATGATACATTCTTGGTATGAAGCGTGAATTATTAGATCGTCTAAAAGCATGGAAATTATCCTCCTATCGAAAACCTATGTTGGTGATGGGTGCCAGACAAGTTGGAAAAACAACGCTATTGCGAAATTTTGGAAAGGAATGTTATCGCAATATGGTTGAGCTCAATTTCGATGACACTCCAAAACTGAAACGATTATTTAAACGCGATTTAGATCCTAAACGCATTGTGCGTGATATCAGTCTCGAGCTTAATGTAGAGATTATTCCCGGTGAAACTTTATTATTTTTTGATGAAATTCAAGATTGTCCAAATGCATTAAATAGTTTGAAATACTTTCGAGAAAAGGCAAGTGAATATCATGTGTGCGGCGCGGGTTCATTGCTTGGTGTTAAATTATCTCATACAAAAGGTTTTCCTGTTGGGCAAGTTCATTTTGAAAAATTATTTCCGCTTAGTTTTTTTGAATTTTTAGATGCGCTTAATGAAACACGCCTAAAGGATTATCTTTTATCGCTCACATTTAACGATACTATCAATGATGCCATTCATGCAAAATGTTTAGACTATTTAAAATATTATTTTTTAATTGGTGGTATGCCAGAAGCAATTAATATTTATCAAAAGACAGAACAATTTGATGCCGTGCGTGAAATACATAAAGATATTTTGCGAACCTATGATTTAGATTTTTTAAAGCATGCGCCAGATCATTTGGTTATGAAAATTACGGAATGTTTTCATTCCATCGGTAGTCAATTATCTAAAGAAAATAAAAAATTTATTTATTCTATTATTCGTGAAGGTGCACGCGCGAGAACTTATGAAGAAGCATTGCAATGGCTTGTCGAAGCAAATTTACTTAATAAAGCATATCAAATTAGCACACCGAAATTACCATTAATAGCATACGAAAATTTGCAGTATTTTAAAGCCTATTTTTGCGATACTGGATTGTTGAGCACGTTAGCAGACTTGCCGACTAAAGTAATCATAGATGGAAATGATCTATTTCAAGAGTTTCATGGCGCATTAACAGAAAATTTTGTGGCACAGGAGCTTGTGCAGCATCGTGAACGTTTACATTATTGGACTAGTGAAAATCGCGCTGAAGTGGATTTTGTTTTTCAGGAAGAAGGATGTATATATCCACTAGAAGTAAAGTCAGGCATGAGTAATCATAAAAAAAGTTTGATGTTATATCGCGATAAATATAAACCAGAATTATTATTACGTGCATCGCCACAAAATTTAGATAAACAAAAAGATTTTATTAATCTGCCGTTATATTTGGTTGGTGATATTGTGCGTTTATTGTCGAATTATAAAAAATAAATTTTATTGTGAAATTATCGCGGTGAGGGTGTATAACCTACAACTTCCTCATATGATGTTTTCCGCGCAGTATTAAATAAACGTGAGGGATCTGCATAACGAGCGCATTGATCACGGTATGTTTTAAAGTTGGGAGGTGTGTTGTTGTTTTCTTCGCTTATTAGGAAATTTCGCAGCGTAATTTCGCATAAAGGAAGTATATATAATTGAAAATCTAATTTTCCGTTTGGCGTCAGAAGTTTCTTATATATAGATTCAATTGTATCTGAAATTTTAATTGGATCGCATTTATTCTTATTTTTATCAATAAAGATGATATTTGTATAAGCTGTCTCGCCAGATACAACTTCGTCAATATGACAATCATCTAAAAATGAAGTTTCCCATTTTGGTAAAAGTGCACCTATTGCTGAAATAATAATGTTGGCTTGTCTGTTTCTTTCTAATTTATAAAGTATTTCAATATGTGCTAATATCCTTTGAGAATTTTTTATATTCCCTTTAAATAAAAATGCTGACGTGTATTGAATTCTGAAATTATCATTCATCATCAGTTTGTAGATTTCGCACAAAATAAATCGCTGTTTGCTGTCTTGTATTTCTACAAATTTTTGTTGATAACAGTCTGTTACTATTTGCGGCGTAATTCGACTTAAATGTCCCGCATGAAACGGAATGCCTAATATTTTATATAGCGGTGGAGTAGCGGATAGTATGGCACTATGTAATGAATTTTGTATGTAGTTGTAACAGGGTTGGATTTCAATTTTCACAACATTTCCATGCGCCTTCTCTATTTTTCTGACAGCGCACGCATAATCCCATTCGAGCGATTCTATTAACATCAGCAAATTCAGAATGCGAATTTGATTGTTAAAACAATCTGTCATAAAAATATTATTACCAAGATAGAGTGCGGTGTGAACCACTCTATTATTCTTGATTAATAAAATGGTGTTACCGCTTCTACAATAATCAAAAACATTAATGTAATTATACTCTAAAGTGTTTTCAGAAAATGAAACACCTGTTATTTTTGTAAAAAGACTTTTGTCACGCAATAGCAACCATTGTTTTAGTTCATTTTGCTGATGAAATGATTCGATATAAAATCCAGCTGGATGTGAGCCTAATTGATAACCCCGTTTGAAATGTTCATTGAGCGATAATGTAGCATGATTAATTAAACTAAATCGTTTTTGCGTGTCAGGTGGTGATAAAAATAAATAAAAATTACCGCCGAGGGGAACAAAATAATTATTGCTGTGTGTCAATCCATTAAATAATGTCATTCCCACAAGAATATCATCAAAAGAAATTAAATCGGGTTGTAGTGTTTTTAATAATGTTGATACTTTTAATTCATCTACAGTGTCAAAATGAATTATAACAGGTACATCATCATAAAAAATTTTTAAACGAGCAACATCACCTGGGTTCACGTCAAAAATAGGATTATATTCTAATGGTCTTTTGTTTCCGTCATATTCCAAAAATGCAGGATGAAAAGATGCGCCGCCTAATGTTGCGTAGTCATTTGTGATGGATAAAATGAGAGTGTCGGAATTTGTTTTTGGATGTTCGTTATGAACTTCACTCATCGTTAAAAGTGCGCGTTGATATAATGATTCATTTTTTATTTTTTTTATTAAATTAATTTTATTTAAATCTGATAACAAATCTAATGCAGCGTCATAGTAAGCGACAATCGATTTTGTTTCAGTCGCGTTGTCTATATTAAGAATTTTTGCAAGCGTCCAATCATATCCTGACAATAAAGACACATGATAACCACTTCTTGTTTTTGGATTTTTTAGTATCTCGCCGATACAACTAATTAATTCAAACTTTGATTTTGCTTTTAGGTTACCGTCTTTATCGGGATGAAAAGGTAATAACGATTTTCTAATTGCGTTCGCTATTTCAGCTTGTGTGAGAGAACAAAATGTAGTGCAATCCAAACCTAATATTTCATAGCATAGTCCTTCGCTATTGAATTTCCGCTGATAAAAATTTTCGTATAAACTGAATTGAACAGTGACGCTTGAATTGTTGATTTCAACATGATTTGAAGCAATAAAAACAAAATCACAATGCCATTCATTAATCATGGTGTCGAGCGTACATATATTTGGAATACGCTGACCCGATTTTGAAAAATATAAACCGTCACCTAAATAAATAGCAGAATGAACTGTTTGTATTGTGCATTTATCAGCTGAAGACAAGGTAATAAAATCCCCAGCATGTAAATATTTTTGATTGGAAGTGTTGTAGTTAAAATTAAGAGAAAGTGGTTCCGAATATTTTCCACAAGAAAGATAAGTGGCAAATTGATGGCACGTAAAGCTACGTGAAATATTAAGTAGTTTGTGATATTCCGTTAAATACAGTTTGATATTATTTTTTATATTTTGCGGCAATTCCAGTATTTTTTCATCATAACGTACTTCTAATGAATCAATGTCAGCAAAAAAATTGAGTTTTACTTGTGTTGAAAATTGTAAAAATTGAGATAGTGGAACTTTATAATTTTTTTCAGCGTACACAACATTAACATCAAAATCATCAGATTGATTCTTTGAGCTGATTACCAATTGAAGTGTAAAACCCATATTTTTTTCCAGCATGATGCAGGCGGATTTTACATTTTACGCAAACCAATGCCAATTACTTTCATGCATAATTTGCCGATATAATTTTTCACCTTTTGATGATAAGCGATGATCAACACGCGGATCATATTTTTCTGGTGTTGCGTAGGCGAATATAACAGAACCATTTTTCACTGCGTGAATAAATTTATCTGCGCGTGCGGGGTTTACTGCAAAACATCCCCAACTTCTTCCGGCATACCCATTTTGTTTTATAAAACTCGGCGTAACGTACCATGCAGGATGAATAACAACAGCGCGCTCGTACGCATTATTATTAATGCCATTTTCTAAACCATCAACACGTAATGATTCACCGTGTTCGCCATCGTATACATTTGCAGTAGTAAAAATTCCAGGTGATGATTCGAGTGATCCAGGTTGATTTGAAAAACGTTTTGCGTAAACAGCGCCAGTATTTTTTCCTTGCGCAACATGCATTTTCATTACGACATGATCATTTTTTAAATTAATTACAAATAAGCGTTTTTTAAAAGAAGGTTCATTAAAATTAACGACGGTTAAAACATTTCGATTGGTCACTTCATGATGTTTGATTGCCCAGCGATAACCATTAATTGCATATTTCAATGCTTGTTTTGTTAAACCGGGAGCAGGTGTTTTTGGATTAGCGTGAGCGGTTTGACCGAATACAGTGAAGCAAACAATACAACCTACAATTGTCGAAACGGCAATGCTCAATAACATCTTGATTTTCAAAACTTTTTCCTCGAAATCGGGTGGTAATGGACATCATTATACCCGAATCGAGGTGGGATCGCCACCCTAATTTTTATCTGCGATTTCCTGAGAAATAACTCAAGATTTGGAGTAAATATATAAATAGATTAAGAATATCGAGATACAAACTAATTGTCGCCATAATATAATTTGTTTCGCCGTTATTTAAAATTCTGCTTGTGTCGTATAAAACAAGACCTGAAAAAATAACAACAAATGCACCAGACATAACTATTTGTGTCAATGGTAAATGAAATATTAAGCTTGCAACATATACTAAAAATCCGGCGAACAACGCAATAAATAAAAACCCACCCAAATAACTAAAATCTTTTTTCGTTGCTAAAACATAAGCAGATAATGAAACGAAAATAATTCCGGTTGCACCGAGTGAAGTTAAAATTAATTGTGAGCCATTACTAAATTCTGCAATGTACATGTTTAACATGGGTCCCAATGTATATCCACAAAATCCTGTAAAAGCAAAAATAGAAATAACACCCCAAAAACTATTGCGCAGCCACATTGTTAAAAATAATAATCCGAACATACCAACGACTTGCACTAACAAACCAAATGCCGGCGCATTAGTTTTCATTGCGAAAGCAGCCATCGCAGCACTGAATAACAATGTTAAGCTGAGTAAAGAATATGTTTTACGTAATACGACATGTCTCGCAATATCAGATTGATAAGGCACTCGAGTTGTTGTTGTATTGAATGGGCGCATGTTAAAAATCCTCATGTACAATTTAAATTATGCAAATTGTAGCAGAAAATCAGTGACACGCGCTACTTTTGCATCGTATTATTAGCCATCTTTACCACGGAGAGATGGCAGAGTGGTTTAATGCGGCGGTCTTGAAAACCGTTGAGGGTAACTCCCTCCCAGAGTTCGAATCTCTGTCTCTCCGCCAAAACATGTAAGATGAGGATGTATGATAAATGTATTACTCGTCGACGATCATGATTTAGTTCGCGCTGGAATTAAAAAAATTCTGGAAGATGTATCTGGTATTAAAGTAATTGGCGAAGCAAATTCCGGCGAAGAAGCTGTAAAACTCGCACGAAAATTACATCCAAATGTTGTGTTGATGGATGTCAAAATGCCTGGAATTGGCGGATTTGAAGCAACACGAAAATTAGTGCGCATTGATTCTGATATTAAAGTTCTTGTTTTAACAATTTGCGATAATGATTTATATCCCGCGCGATTATTACAAGCAGGCGCAGCAGGATATATCACAAAAGGCGCAACAACAGATGAAATGGTGCGCGCAATTAAAACGATTCACGCAGGACAGCGTTACATTAGTTCTGAAATTGCAAATCGTTTAGCATTTCGTCATGTTACTGACAAAGAAGGTTCGCCATTTGATTTATTATCCGAACGTGAATTACAAGTGATGATGATGATCACGCGTGGAATTGCAGTGCAATCGATTGCAGAAAGTTTGCATTTAAGTGCAAAAACAGTAAACAGTTATCGTTATCGCATCTTCAGTAAATTAAAAGTAAAAAATGATGTTGAATTAACTTTATTGTCGATTAAATATGGTGTTGTTGATTCAGAAGCGGTGGCAGTGTGAATGTACCTTCAACATCCGGTGTTTATCGCTTTCTTGATTCGCACAAAAAAATAATTTACGTCGGCAAAGCCCGCAATTTAAAAAAACGCATCGCCAGTTATTTTCGCACAAATTTATCCGATAAAAAAACCGCTGCAATGATGCAACACGTTTCACATTTAGAATTCGCCATCACCGCAGATGAAGACCAAGCATTATTACTCGAATGTCATTTGATTAAAGAACTGCATCCAAAATATAATATTTTGATGCGTGATGATAAATCATACCCATATTTATTATTATCTGCAGATGAATTTCCACGATTAGATTATTATCGCGGGAAAAAAAGCGCGGACGGAAAAAAAACAAAAAAAGAAAAGGGACGTTACTTTGGTCCCTATCCAAGCGCAGGTTCTGTTCGCGATAATCTCGCCATCATTCAAAAATTATTTCAATTGCGCTCATGTAATAATATTTTTTTTAATAATCGTTCTCGCCCGTGTTTGCAATATCAAATTAATCGTTGCACAGCGCCTTGTGTAAAATACGTAACAAAAGAAAATTACGGAAAACAAGTTGAAAATGCAACTTTATTTTTAGAAGGAAAAAATAAAGAAATGTTGCGCGCCATTAAATTACAAATGGAAACTGCATCTAAAAATCAAGATTACGAAACCGCAGCACATTTGCGCGATGTTTTATTTCGTTTGAAAAAATTACAAGTATCGCGACAAGTTGCCAGTGTTGCCGCATCGCGTGAATGGATTTCAATTCCGATTGTTGCCGAAAAATTTTCATCAACAACAGAAAAAAATCCATTAACAATTTTACAAAATGCATTAAATTTACCGAATTTATTAGAGCGAATTGAATGTTTTGATATTAGTCACACAATGGGTGAATCTACAAAAGCATCATGTGTTGTTTTCGGCGCAGATGGTGCAATAAAAAATTCTTATCGCCAATTTAATATTGACAACATTACAAAAGGTGATGATTATGCTGCAATGCGTCAAGTTTTAACACGCCGTTACACACGATTAAAAACGGAAAATAAAAGTTTGCCTGATTTAATTATTATTGATGGCGGAAAAGGGCAATTGCGAATTGCCGCAGAAGTTTTAGAAAATTTGCAAATAAGTGGTGTAATATTGTTGGGCGTTGCAAAAGGCGTGACGAGAAAAGCGGGTGTTGAAAAATTAATTGTGTGGGGACGAGATAAAAATATTTCGTTATCAACAGATGATCCCGCAAGATTATTTATTCAACGAATTCGAGATGAAGCGCATCGATTTGCAATTACCGCACATCGAAAAGCGAGAAGTAAAAATAGTTTAAGGAGATAAAAAATGCCATTGTCTGATGTTCAGCTTATAGTGCTTTCTGAAGCGGATGATCTTGTCGACCAAAAAAAATATTTCGAGGCAATGACATTAATCGAGTTAATCATCAAGCAAGATAATTCAGCACAAATTATTTCTGATTTTTCTGATGTAAGACGCGCACTTTACACAACAGCATATTATAAAATCGCTTTGCTTTATCATAAGGACAGTAATCCACGCGCAAAAGAAGCTGCTGCATTTTGTTTTTATGCAGCGTTGCGTATGTGTCCTGTATTACCAAGTAGTGTTGAGTATATTAAAAATTCTGTTTTAGCAAGCACAAAATATTTTTTCTCAGTTAAAAAATTGAAAACAGTCGTTGCAATTTTTGAGTTGGCGGGTGATTTATATGCTCGTGCATATTCATATCAACGTGCTCTGAATCATTACGATGATGCAGTGAACGCATATACTGAGGCAAGCGAATATTGTCAAAATGCAAATTTACATGACGCATTACAGAGAATAACAACTAAATTGCATGAGTTGCAATTGTATCCCCAACAACCACAGCCTAGTCGATACATAATATTTCCGACTGAAGCAAATGAGCGCGCGATTAATGCGATGGTAAAAGCGATAGAAAATAAAGATCATCAGATGGAAGAAAATTGTTTGAACGTAACGCTAAACAGCTTGAAAAGCGCGAAGGCGTGGTTTGACTGTGGCAAAAAATATGAAGCAAGTAGATCGCCGCTAAAAGCAGCGGTTGCTTATTTATTTTCCGCGAAATTATCGTATGATAAATATGATGTAGCAGTGGAAAAATTGCAAGGAAATTACGAAGCTGCTATTCGTTGTTTTCGAACAGCAGGACATAGTGATCGCGCTGATTTATATCAAGCCGAATTAAATGATTATTTAATGCATTTGAAAGAAAAAAATAACGATGCAAAATTAGACGTGAGGTGATATATATGAGTCGTCAACAGAACTTTCCAACTCAGTGGAATGAAACCGCGATAAATAGGCTGCTCGCGCTGGAAAAAAAAATTGTAAACTCTGAAGATGAGGCAGTTGCGCTTGAGACAATAGACGCAGCGAGAATATTATTTCTTAAGATTGCGCATCAATTTTCATCACGCTGGGCGTGGGCGGGATATATTAGCCGTTTGCCAACAGATGATAATGAGAAATTTTTAAAAGCGGGTCTCGCATGCTTGCTGATGGCGCAAATCACGCTAAACGCTATGGGTAAAAAGAGCCATTCGTATCTTCGTCGGAATTTTAATGGTGCTGCATTTAATTTTCGACAAGCTGGCGATATAGATCGAGCCAAGCTTATCGAAGAAAAAGTTAAAGTGTTGGAAGAACAATACAGACCATCTTAAATCAGGTGATATTAAATAATATGTGGACATTTAAATTAATTTGTTTGTTGTTGGTGTTGAGCGTGACATTATTGTCAGGTCTGTATCCATTTTTTAAAAAATTTACATCAGAAAAAGATCAAGCATTTCCCATTGCAGAAGCATTAGCAGCGGGCGTATTTTTAAGTGTTGCATTAATTCATATGCTCGGCACAGCGTCCGCTCAATTTTATAAATTATCGTATCATTATCCATTCGCATTTTTATTAGCGGGCGTGATGTTTTTATTTTTATTATTGCTCGAACATATTGGTCGCGAAATTGTATCGCACAAAGGTGATGCGAGTGGTGCGTTTGCAATTTTAGCAACGATTATGTTATCTGTGCATGCATTTTTAATGGGAACAGCATTAGGATTAAGCGCCACATTTTCGGTTGCATTTATTTTATTGCTCGCCATTTTAGCGCACAAATGGGCAGAATCTTTTTCACTCGCGATTCAAATTAATAAAAGTAATTTTAGTTTTAAAATGAATACATTTTTATTTTGTATTTTTTCATTGATGACGCCGATTGGAATTGTGCTTGGCGCAGCTGCAACGACCGCGCTTAACAATTATCCTTTGTTAGAGCCTATTTTTAGCTCATTAGCGGCAGGGACATTTTTATATTTAGGAACATTGCACGGATTAGAAAATGCTACGTTAGTAAAACAATGTTGTGATTTAAAACGTTTTTATTTTGTGATTTTGGGTTTTGCGATTATGGCAGTTGTCGCGATTTGGACTTAAGATTGCTTTAATTTAGGCTTAATATTGCTTTAATAATGATTTGTTATGCTTGCGCATAATAAATTTTATTGAAGAGAAATTATTATGTCGAGAAATTCAAACTCTGAAACTGATCGCTATATTCCTGATTCTGGACGCAGTGTGAGGAAGTCATCTGTAAGTATCAACGCCGATCCTTCCCCTCAACCTTCTTCTTATCATGAACAAAAAGCGCGTAGGTCACCAGCAACAAGAAAAAATGTAACTTCTGTGTCGTCGACACCAGGTTTCTCGCCAACATCGCAGTCAGAACTGTCGGCATTTGGAAGGACGAGTCGATTGTCGCAACAATCGCCGCAACCATCTGCGCCACCAACAACCCCATTATCATCAAGTCTATTTTCTCAATTTTCTGCAGATAATTCTGCAAATGAACGGCGTGAAAAAGAACTGATAGACTATTTTTCTGGAATGTCTCCTTGCGGTGAAGTGCCTCGATCTCCAACACCAAAATAAATTTTTATATTACATTGCACAGAAAATTTTAAATTAATAAGTGCCCCAGAGCCGATTCGAACGGCCGACCTGTCCCTTAGGAGGGGACCGCTCTTTCCAACTGAGCTACCGGGGCATAATCTTCGTCTTTTGCCTTTATACTTCGTTGTAATTTTCGTGAACTCCTCATTTACTTTTCTGTAAACTGCGTCGTTCACTCAAATTACGCCTCGTCTAAAGGCAAAATACTCGATTCTGCGCGTAGTCATTATCCTTATTTTCTTGCATATTTTCTACCATTCTTTTAATTTGGTAGAAACGAAGATGTTAGGAGATGAATTTGATGAAAACAAAAATAAAAAAAGCAAAAGTTCGCAAAAAACCAAATAATTTAGGCGAAGCTTTTAAATTATTAACAAAATTACCTGGTGATTTTATGCCCGAAGGTAGAAATGATTTACCACCACAAAAAAGAAATTTTAAACGGGGTTGAAAGTTAAAATGAAATTAAAATTATTATTCATTACATTCATTATTTTTCCATTAATTATTTCTGCCACCGAAAAATTCCCCACACATTGTCGCATTTCGGGCTTACGTTTTTCGCACCATTCCATTTTATTTTTTTCACAACACACTGCAATGCCAAGATTATATGTCATTAAAAATATTTCTAAAAAAATAATTTGGTTAACGCATGAGAAAAAAAATCCTGGTGCGAGTGCGGGATGGGATACACAATTATCACCGCAACATTGGTCGGCAATTTTAATTACGCGTCGTCAATTTGATTTGCACTGTCACTTTCAAAATAAAGCAGGCGTCATGATGCGTGCTTCATGTGAACATATGATTCGCGCTTGCCAATTTAGCGAATTTTATTCACATCATCCGATTGGTGGAAGTTATTGGGTTGTTGAAAATGTATTGTTTCGCGATTTGATGTCGCGTATTCGCGCGCGTGGTTTTTCATTAAAATGATGCAATTGAAGCCATTTCAATGGATAATAGAAAATAAAATAATCATCCGTCCATTTGAGTAACAGACAACGTGCCTAAGAAAATAAGAAAAACAAAGAATCGTAAATCACATCACGAACAAAAAAATTATAAAAAAGATCCGTACTACGCGCGCGAAGCGCAAACTTACGAACATCCTGTACCAAGTCGCGAATATATTTTATCTTTTTTACGTGAACGCAAAAAACCAGCGAGTTTTGAGCAATTATTTGAAGCGCTCGGATTAAAATCAGAACCTGAACGTGATGGATTGCAACGTCGTTTGCAAGCAATGTTGCGCGATGGACAATTGGTTTTAAATCGCAAGGATCATTATGGTTTAGTTGATCGCATGTCTTTAGTTGCAGGATTTGTGCAAGCGCATCGTGATGGATTTGGTTGGTTAATTCCGGAAGCGGGCGGACAAGATATTTTTTTACATGCAAGGCAAATGCGACAAGTATTTAATGATGATCGTGTTTTAGTGCGTGTCGTTTCAAAACCAGGCAGAAAACCAGAAGGCGTGATCGTTGAAATTTTAGAGCGAAACACAGAACATTTAGCGGGACGTTTTTTAATTGAAAATGGAATTGCATTTGTTGATCCGAATAGTAAAGTTATTACGCAAGAAATTTTAATTCCAAAAGGTGCAGAAAGCACTGCAAAATCAGGTGATTTTGTTGTTGTAAAAATTACAGCGCAGCCGACAGCGCGCAGACAAGCATTAGGTGAAGTAGTGGAAGTATTAGGAAATCAACTAACGCCCGGCATGGAAGTTGAATTAGCTATTCGTTCACACAATCTACCATTTCAATTTCCAGAAACAGTATTACAAGAAGCAGAAAAATTACCGAACAAAGTAATTGAACATGATTTTAAAAATCGCCGTGATTTACGCGATTTACCATTCGTTACAATTGATGGCGAAGATGCAAAAGATTTTGATGATGCGGTTTTTTGTGAACCATTAAAAAATGGTGGATGGCGCGCGATGATTGCAATCGCTGATGTAGCGCATTATGTTACGCCAAATTCTGCTTTAGATAATGAAGCAAAACTACGCGGAAATTCAGTTTATTTTCCATCGCGTGTTGTTCCGATGTTGCCAGAAAAATTATCAAATGAATTATGTTCGCTGCGTCCGAATGTCGATCGTTTAACAATGGTGTGTGAAATTAATTTAAATGCAGATGGCGTTGCGCAATCTTTTCAATTTAATAATGCTGTCATTCATTCCAAAGCGCGATTAACTTACACAACTGTTGCAGCGATTTTAGCGGGAAAAGAAAAAGGTGATGAAAAAATAAATCCGCATTTAAAAAATTTACACGCATTATTTAAAAAATTATTAGAGCAGCGAAAATTTCGCGGTGCAATCGAATTTGAAACAACCGAAACACAAATTTTATTTAGCAAAGATGGAAAAATTGATCGCATTGTTGCACGCAAACGAAATGTTGCACATCAAATTATTGAAGAAATGATGTTGCTTGCAAATGAATGCACGTCAAAATATCTTGAAACGTCTGGAATTCCAGTACTTTATCGCGTTCATGATTTGCCACAACCGGACAAATTATTAAGCCTGCGCGATTTTTTAAAATCATTTGCATTGCGATTGGCGGGCGGTGATGCTCCAACACCAAGTGATTTTGCAAAATTATTAGAGCGCGTTTCAAAAAGACCCGACGCACAATTAATTCAAACGGTGATGTTGCGTTCATTGCGTCAAGCAATTTATTCCACTGATAATCGCGGACATTTTGGTTTATCTTACGAAAGTTATTGTCATTTCACTTCGCCGATTCGTCGTTATCCTGATTTATATATTCATCGCGCATTAAAACAAGTCATACAAAAAGAAAAAGCATCAAAATTTTCTTTAGCAGCGGAAAAAGTAGAATTAATTGGTGAGCATTGTTCGATGACAGAACGTCGCGCTGATCGTGCATCGCGTGATGCAACAGATTGGTTAAAATGCGATTATATGCAGCATAAAGTGGGACAAACATTTGATGGTTTTATTGCGGATGTAACGGGTTTTGGTTTATTTGTAGAATTAAAAGATATTTATGTGCAAGGTTTAGTGCATGTCACCGCATTAAAAAATGATTATTATCAATTTGATTCTGTGCATCATGCATTGCGTGGAAAATCTGGAAATACAGTGTATCGATTAGGTGATGCAATTCGCGTGCAAGTTGCAAGGGTGAATTTGGATGATAGACAAATTGATTTTGTGTTAGCGTAGAGACGTAATTTATGCTGAAGAAATTCTTACTATTAATCGCAATTTTTACATTTACAACTATTTTATTTGCAAATGATATCGTTCCCTGCGCAACTTATTTATCTCGAACAAAATACGCAAATGTAATTAGTAAATCCAATCATGAAAATTTTTTTGTAAAACGACATTTTCACAAAGGCATTTCAAATGAACAATATATTTTTTCGAATGGAAAAATAATTCATGGGCAGTCGCGTGTTGTGCCAGGTAAAAAAATATGTGCTTCGTATGCGAAACATGATGGAAAATATGTTGAGTATGCGACGTATTCTATCGTTGATGAAAAATTAGGATATTTGGTGCGTGTTATTTATTGTAATGGAGATAAACAAAAATTGCGGGTTTATCCAGTAACAAAAAGAATCAGTGATCATCGGATTGATCACTGATCGCGATTGCTAAAACTCAATCTTACTTTCCGTTTTATTTCTCAGACGTTCAATATTTTCTTTATGTTTCCAAACAATCACCGCAGCAATTAATAAACTGGGGACAAAGAACGCTGCTTTTGCAAATATCAATAAGAAAAATGGCGCTAAGATAACTGCAACCAATGATGCAAGCGAAGCAAAACGCAGTGCAAATGCAACAACAGCCCAAACGATTGCCATCAATATTCCACACAAAAATGACAAGCCAAGCGTTGCGCCAACAGCTGTCGCAACACCTTTTCCGCCTTTGAATTTAAAATAAAGGGGAAATATATGTCCGATTACGGCAGCCAAACCAACGATGCCCAACATAAATCCATGCACTTGAAAAAGATGACCAATCCAAACAGCGATCAACCCTTTCAATACATCTCCAACTAAAACCATCAATGCTTGCGGTTTGCCGGCAATACGCAAAATATTCGTAGCGCCTGCATTTCCAGAGCCTTCTGTGCGTGGATCAGGTGTTTTATAGACTTTTGAAACGATAATTGCGGGTGAAACTGAACCTAATAAATAAGCGATGATAATTGCGATCAATGCTGACATAAGCGATTCCCTTCTAAAAAGTAAACTGTGGCTTTATTGTATCAGAGTCGAGACTAAATTCGCTAGATTCTACTTAATAAAGTGCATTCGATAATAACGCAACTCTTCAATCGAATCGCGAATATCTTGCAAAGCGAGGTGTGTCGAATCTTTCTTAAAACCTTTTGTGATATCCGGCGCCCATTTTTGCGCGAGTATTTTGAGTGTGCTCACGTCCAACAAACGATAATGAAAATAATCTTCTAGCGACGGCATATATTTCGCTAAAAAACGACGATCTTGATAAATTGTATTTCCACACATCGGCGACGTTTTTGCGGGAACATATTTTTTTATAAATTCAAGTGTTAATTTTTCCGCTTCTTTTTCCGCAACATTACTTTCTTGCACGCGTTTTGTTAAACCAGATTTTCCATGTTGTTCCGTGCACCATTTATCCATTTGATCCAAATATATTTGCGCTTGATGAATTGCCATCGCAGGGCCTTCTGCAATAATATTTAATTCTGAATCAGTCACAATAGTTGCAATTTCAATAATGCGATTTTCATCTGGATTTAATCCCGTCATTTCTAAATCTAGCCAGACAAGATTATTTTCGTTTAATTGTGACATGATTATATTCTCGTGGTTTTACAGCGCCGAAATGTACGGCATAGATAATTTATTCAGTATAGCTTCTGTGCGCATTTTACGCTACAATGCCTTGCATTTATCCAATAGAGCTAAAAGCGCGAGGCGATGAATGCAAATCACACAAGATGCTTTAACCTTCGATGATGTACTATTAATCCCACAATATTCTGATATTTTGCCAAAAGATGCGTCGTTAAAAACAAATTTAACACGTGAAATTCAACTGAACATTCCGATCCTTTCCGCTGCAATGGACACTGTCACGGAACATCGACTTGCTGTTTGTATTGCAGAAGAAGGTGGTTTGGGCATTTTACATAAAAACATGTCGATTGAATCGCAAGCGCGTGAAGTGCGCCGTGTTAAAAAATTTGAAAGCGGTGTGGTGAAAGATCCCATTACTGTTTCTCCAAAAACAACCATTCACGAATTGATAGAAATTACCGAGAAAAATAATATTTCTGGCATGCCAGTTGTCGAAGGAAAAAATCTTGTTGGGATTGTTACAAGTCGCGATATTCGTTTTGAAAATAATTTTGATAATTTAGTTTTAAATGTCATGACACCAAAAGAGCGTTTAATTACCGTAAAAGAAGGTGTGTCGCGTGATGCGGTTATGACATTATTTCGTCAACATCGTGTTGAAAAAATATTAATTGTAAATGATGCATTTGAATTACGCGGCATGTATACCGTCAAGGATATTTTAAAATCACAATCAAAACCACTGGCAACTAAAAATGAAAATGGACAATTGCGTGTTGGCGCTGCTGTTACAACAGGCGCTGAAACTCCAGATCGCGTTGCCGCATTAATTGCAGAGGGTGTCGATTTAATTGTGGTTGATACTGCGCACGGACATTCAAAAGGTGTCATCGATACAATAAAATTTATTAAAAAAAATTATCCGGCACAACAAGTGATGGGTGGAAATATTGCAACAGCTGATGCTGCAATTGCATTAATGGAAGCGGGTGTTGATGCAATAAAAGTGGGAATGGGTCCTGGTTCAATTTGCACAACGCGAATTGTTGCTGGCATCGGCGTTCCACAAATCACTGCAATTTCAGATGTTGTGAAAGCAGCTTCGAAAAAAAATATTCCAGTTGTTGCAGATGGCGGCATTCGTTTTTCAGGTGATATTGCAAAAGCAATTGCAGCAGGTGCAGCGTGTGTGATGATCGGTGGATTATTCGCAGGCACAGAAGAAGCGCCTGGTGAAGTGATTTTATTTCAAGGTCGATCTTACAAAGTATATCGTGGCATGGGATCTGTTAGCGCGATGTCTGAAGGTTCACACGATCGTTATGCGCAAGAAAAAAATGAATCCGAAAAAAAATATGTTCCTGAAGGAATTGAAGGACGTGTTCCATACAAAGGTTCATTGCGAAATGTATTACATCAATTAACCGGCGGTTTGCGTTCATCAATGGGATATGTTGGCGCAGCAACAATCGAAAACATGCAAAAACAAGCGAAATTTGTGCGAATTACCAATGCCGGCGTTCGCGAAAGTCACGTGCATGATGTGCAAATTACAAAAGAAGCGCCGAATTATTCGAGAGAAGAATAATGAATATCCATCAACATAAAATTTTAATTATTGATTTTGGTTCGCAGTACGCACAATTAATCGCACGCCGTGTTCGTGAATGCGGCGTTTATTGTGAATTAATGCACCCGAATATTTCTGACGAAAAAATTCGCGCATTTAATCCGAATGGAATTATTTTATCGGGTGGTCCTGAAACAGTAATTGAAAAACACACGCCACGCGCATCAAAAATTATTTTTGAATTAGGTGTTCCTGTTTTGGGAATTTGTTACGGCATGCAAACAATGGCGCAACAATTAGGCGGTACCGTTGAATCAAGTAATAAACGTGAATTTGGATTAGCAGAATGTGAATTTAATCAATGCGAATTATTCAACTTCGATCAATCTCAACAGGGAGCCGCGCGCGTAAGCAAGCGAGAAGTCTGGATGAGCCACGGCGACCACGTCACCAAAATTCCCGCAGGATTTTCTATTATTGCAACAACAAATAATGCGCCGATCGCTGCAATGTGCAATTCAGAAAAAAAATTCTACGCAGTACAATTCCATCCTGAAGTTACACACACACAAAACGGAAAAAAAATATTAGAAAATTTTGTTTTTAAAATTTGTCATTGCGAAAAAAATTGGACGACCAAAAATATTATTGATGAAAATATTAAAACTATTCGCGACAAAGTTGGAAATGAAAAAGTATTACTCGCGTTATCAGGTGGCGTTGATTCATCTGTTTTAGCAGCACTTTTACATAAATCAATCGGCGATCAACTAATTTGCGTATTTGTCGACACAGGTTTAATGCGAAAAAATGAAGGCGATCACGTGATGCAAGTGTTCGCTAAAAATTTAGGCGTAAAAGTCATTCGCGTCAACGCACAAAATTTATTTTTTGATAAATTAAAAAATATTATTGATCCTGAAGCAAAAAGAAAAATTATCGGAAAAACATTTATAGAAATTTTCGATCACGAAGCTGAAAAATTAAAAGGCATACAATTTTTAGCGCAAGGTACAATTTATCCTGACGTAATTGAATCAGGTCATGCATCGTCAGGATCGCATGTGATTAAATCGCATCATAATGTTGGTGGATTACCTGAAAATATGCAATTTAAATTAATTGAACCACTGCGCGAATTATTTAAAGATGAAGTGCGTGCACTTGGCGTGCAATTAGGATTACCAAACGAAATGGTTTATCGTCATCCATTTCCTGGCGCAGGTTTAGGCATTCGCATTTTAGCGGAAGTTAAAAAAGAATTTGTAGAAATTTTGCAAGAAGCAGATGCAATTTTCATCGAAGCCTTAAGAAAAAATAATTTATACGATAAAGTCGCGCAGGCTTTCGCTGTATTTTTACCAGTAAAATCAGTTGGCGTAAAAGGTGATGCGCGTTGTTATGAATATGTGATTGCATTACGTGCAGTTTGCACAACCGATTTTATGACTGCATCATTCGCAGAATTACCACATGCATTTTTAACAGAAGTCAGTAATAAAATTTTAAATGAAGTGAAAAATATTTCGCGTGTTGTTTATGATATATCTGGAAAACCACCGTCAACAATTGAATGGGAATAAAATAAAAATTTTATTCCTCATAAAACTGAAAATTATTTCTTCCCGCATTTTTTACTTTATACATCGCCGTGTCAGCATTTTGCATAAGCGTAGCAGCGGTGTCGCCAGAAAAGGGATAAACTGCGATACCAACACTACATGTTATATTCACAGGTTTTTCATCTAAAAATATTGGCTCTACTAACGCCTTCATTAATTTTTTTGCAAAAATGACAGCATCTTCTTTATTCTTGATATCGACAACTAATATTCCAAATTCATCGCCACCCAATCTTGCTAATGTATCTTCAGCACGGATCACAGATTGAAATCGAAGACTAACCTGTTTTAATAATTCATCTCCCGCCGCATGACCAAATGTATCGTTAATTTTTTTAAAATAATCTAAATCAAGCATCATTAGCGCAAACATTTTTTTATGTCGTTTTGCATGCGCCAATGTTTTCATCAACAATTCATCAAACGATAATCGATTCGGAATTTTTGTTAAGTGATCATGATAAGCAAATTTTTCCAGCGTTTCATTTTCATTTTGCAAGACAGTTGCATGACTTTCTAATTCTTGATGTGCAAATGTTCGCTCAAAAACGTGGCCGATTTGTTCGCCCATTACCTCAAAAATATGCAATATGCGCTCATCATATTCTTTCTGTTCATATGAAAAAAATTCAAATACCGCAATTACTTCGTAATGTAATAATATTGGAAATCCTGCTGCGCCACGAATTTTAATATCACGACAAAGCGCCGCACGTGGAAAATTATTATCTTTATTAATATCAAAAATCCAAACGGGTTTTTTTGATTCCAAAATTCGCCCTGGCAATCCAACACCTTTTGTAAAGTGCATTTTTTCTGATACCGTTTTAAATTCAGTCATTTTTTCAGGATATTCGCAATACCAAATATGAGACGATTCTAATTCTGATATTTTATTTTGATTTAGAATATAAATATGTCCAACTGGCCAGTCTATTGCTTTACAAATAAGATTTAAACAGTCACGCATTGCGTCTTGTGTGCTTTTCGCATTAGAAGCTATCATCATTGTTTCATATAATAACTTAATATTTTTAGCTTGTTGTGCAAGATCACTCTCATTTTTCTTCCTATCTGTAATATCTTTAAATAATATTGCAACCTGATTTTTTTTAAAATCTTTTATGGTAAATGCATACGCTTCATACCATCTATTTAAACCTTCGGCAAAATTTTCCAACTGAACGCCTTCGCCTGATAAAGCAACTTTAGCAAACGTTTCAATCCAAACATTTTCTATAGTTGGAATGACTTCCAATACTCTTTTCCCTATTACATTTTTTAACCTGGTTTGTTTTTCAAACGATGGATTAACATTGAGATAACGCCAATCAATTGGGTTTTTATTTTTATCATAAATGATTTCAACAATACAAAATCCTTCATCCATTTTATTAATGATCGCGTTGTACTGTATTAATAATTTATTTTTACGTTCAGACAATTGCCACATTTGCATCACAGTTGCTAGCAATCCTGTGAGTATTAATCCAAACAGTAGAAAAAATTCTGGAAATAAAGAACTTTTTTCACGCACCCATTTCTCATTTGGCCATATTTCTAAATTCCATTGTTGGCCAAATACGGCAAATTTATTTTCTTGCCCCCATTGTTTTCTGAAAAAATCATCCCCACTTGTGATTTTTTTTGAAAAAACAATTCCATCTTGATTTGATAATTCAATTCCATAAGATTTCCAAACAGGAAAATCAAATAAAAATGAAAATAATTGCTGAACATTAAAAATTGCTAAAGAGTTACCTGGATTTTTTTCAAGGCAAAATAACTGAGAGTTAGTTGTAATTGTGACGTTTTTTATTGTCGTATTAAAATTTTTATTTTTTTGTTGTAGCAGAGCATTGCAAATGGCAATATTTTTTTTTGCAGCTAATTGCGCATCCGCATCTCGTGCGTATAAATAAATTTTCCCATCGTTATCTTGCGCGGATACGCTTTGCAAAGCTAGATATGTGGAAAAATATGCATCGGCATCCTTTTTCCAAAAATCATTTTTATAGTAATTATCATATGTTCCACGATCAAACAATCGTATGAATGCATAAACTCGATTAGATAAAAATGCGTTTAAATAAGCCTCACCAGAAATTAATTCCTGCGAAATAGATTCTTTGATAATATTATTTTGATATCTCACTATTGATTGCCATGAAATTAAAAATAGTGGAATTGCAATTACGCAAACAATCATAACGGGACAGTAATTTCTTTCTGCATGATCTTGCCAACTTTGATTTAACATAAATAAAAAACTACCAATCGCAATGGCTAATAACCCACTCGCTGTGTGTAATGCCATCGCAGTATAATTTCCCCAATTATATAATACTGAAACATGTAAGAAATAACCTGTCAGTGATGTTAATCCCATGATGCCGACAATGACGCATAAAATGAGAGCAATGAGACTGTTCCATTTATAATGTGCTGAGAATTGATTTGTTAAAAACATGATACTAATTGCTAAAAGACACATTGCTGTGTTGGGCGCCATTCTACCGGGATGTGATGTATTGGTGGTAAAAATTGATTTTACAAATAATTGATCTATGCCAATATTAATATAAAAAATATATTGCAATAAAGTTAATGCTGTTAATAAAAATATTATCACACTAAAAAAAATAGCTATTTTTCTATAATTTTTTAAGCATAACATTGATAAGCCCGATAACAATATGCCGAGAGCGGTGTTGAATTGCATGGGTGTTAAATAAGGTCTGACTTGAATCAGAGTGATATTGTCAGTATACCAACCAAATAATACTATGCCGCCTAATACCGTGACAAAAATCCCAAAAAAAATTCTGGTGATGGTTATTAACCGATTGAATGCGGATGTGGAAATCATGAATTGCGCTTCCGTGGCAATTACGTGTAGTCCCACTATACGCAGTTATTCTACTATTTGAAACCAGTGTGATGCGTAGATCTATTCTATTTGTTGTATGGTTTTACTGTTTTTACCATTGGAAAATGTTTTGTGTTGAGGGTGACTAATATTGCTTCGTGTTGTTGTGCTGTTGCGGCGATGAGCGCATCTGCTAAACCAACCCCATGACTATTTTTATATTTTTTGCAAAATGATCCGCCCACACTTGCGATTGCATGATCCACTGGCAGAATGATCATGGTTCGTAGTAAATTCTCTACCGTTTGCTCTTCTGCGCCATTTCGAATTCCCGCATAAATTTCCGCAACAGAAATAGTAGATAACACAATAGATGCAGATAAATTTTCTAAGTAATCTGCTGCTTGTGCGTTATTGCGTAGGTAGTCAATAATTACATTTGTATCGATCAGTAATGAAATTTTTTTCATGCATAAACCCTATTCTTTAAATTTCCTATCCAAGCTTTTACGAATAGCGATAAATTCATCATCACTTCTGCCTTCCCATATACCACGCGCTGCACGTAAAGCTTGTAGTCTATCACTCGATTTTTTTTTGAGGGCATTTTTGAGTAGCTCAATAGCTTTGCGAATCAGCTCACTTTGCGAGTCACCAGTCTGTTTTGACAACTGCGTTAACATCTTTTTTTCTTCTTTAGTAATGTAAACCTGTGTGCGAATCATGGCGTCACCTCATAATGTATACATCTATTGTATACATCACATAGAAGCTTCGTCAAATGATATGACAATTTAACATGTTAATATTATTTTGCAATACCGTGTTTTTTAAAAATAGTGTAATATGCGCGCATGATTTTAGATAATGACAATATATTTATCCAACATGCCATCATGCTTGCAAAACAAGCTGAAAATGAGGGTGAAGTGCCGGTTGGCGCTGTGATTGTTTTGGATAATAAAATAATTGCAGAAGGGTGGAATCAACCTATTCAATCGCATGACCCAACCGCGCACGCGGAAATTATTGCATTGCGAAATGCTGCAAAAAATATTGGCAATTATCGTTTAAATAAAGCAATGTTGTATGTCACATTAGAACCTTGCGCGATGTGTGTCGGTGCGATGATTCATGCACGAATTGAACGTTTGGTATTTGGCGCATATGATCCAAAAGCAGGTGCGGTAAAAAGTGCGTTTCAATTACTAAATGATGTGCGACATAATCATAAAGTTGAGTGGAGTGGTGGTATACTTGAAAACGAATGTTCATCTGTTTTAAAAGCATTTTTTAGAAAAAAACGTGAATAGTTATGATATGATTCTTTCAATTTTAATTATACAAAGGAAAAAAATATGTCAGCGTTAAGTGCACTTTCTCCGGGTCGCAAAATTCCAGATGATTTTAATGTTGTAATTGAAATTTCTGCGAATGGCACACCTGTTAAATATGAAATGGATAAAGAATCTGGTTTATTAATGGTTGATCGTTTTATGCCGACTGCAATGCATTATCCATGCAATTATGGTTTCGTGCCAAATACATTATCGCAAGATGGTGATCCAGTTGATGTGTTGGTCATGACCCCATTTCCAGTTCAACCAGGCAGTTTTATGCGTTGCCGCGCAGTGGGCGTTTTGCAAATGACGGATGAATCAGGTGAAGATTATAAAGTATTGGCATTGCCAATTGAAAAATTATGCGTGCACTATGCGCATATGAAAACATTAAAAGATATTCCTGAAATTACTTTAAATACCATCACGCATTTTTTTGAAAATTATAAAAAATTAGAAGCGGGAAAATGGGTCAAGATTGGCGCATGGCTTGATAAAGATGCTGCTGCAAAAGAAATTAATGACAGTATTGCACGTTTTAAGCCGAGAAATTAATTATGTTACTTTTTAAAAATGAATTGCCGAAACAATCACGCGCACGCCAAAAAATTACAAAAAATTATTACGTCGACGAAACACACTGTGTCGAATTATTATTATCAACATTATCTTTTTCGCCTGAAAATAAGCGTGAAATTGAATATATCGCAACTGATTTAGTCAATACAGTTCGCAATGAAAAAAATGATCAAACCAGTGTTGAAGCGTTAATGTTGGAATATGATTTATCTTCGGAAGAAGGCACGGTGTTAATGTGTTTGGCTGAAGCGTTGTTACGCATTCCTGATAAAGAAACAGAAGATTTATTAATTCGCGATAAATTAACGAGCGCAGATTGGGAAAAACATATTGGCGCGAGTGAATCTACTTTTGTGAATTTAACGACGCGAAGTTTAGCGCTCGGTGGAAAAGTTTTAGGTGATCATACTAATATTTTTAAAAAAGTTTGGTACGGATTATTAGGACGATGTGGTGAACCTGTGATTCGCCAAGCAGTGCGCCGCTCAATGAAAATTATGAGCGAACATTTTGTGTTGGGTCGCACAATTGATGAAGCATTAAAAAATGCAAAACCATTTACAGAGCAAGGATATTTATTTTCATTTGATATGTTGGGTGAAATGGCGCGCACGCAAGAACAGGCGGAAAAATATTTTTCTGATTATCAACGTGCGATTCAAGTGATGGGTGAATATAATAAAAGTGGGGGTGAGAAGAATTTTTCATCGCCGAGTATTTCAATTAAATTATCCGCTCTTCATCCGCGCTATGAATTTTCAAAAAAAGAAACGGTTGTTCCATTTTTAGTGGATCGCATAAAAACACTAGCTTTACAGGCAAAAAAACTAGGCGTGTATGTGACGCTTGATGCTGAAGAGGCGAATCGTTTAGATATTTCACTTGATATTTTTGAAGCGGTATTTGCTGATCCTGTTTTTGCAAATTGGAATGGTTTAGGTTTAGCTGTGCAAGCGTATCAAAAACGCGGATTTCCAGTGATTGAATATTTAATTGAATTAGCGCGCGCGCATCATAAAAAAATCTGTGTGCGATTAGTGAAAGGCGCATATTGGGATACAGAAATTAAATTAGCGCAGGTGGGTGGATTTGAAAATTATCCTGTTTTCACGCGTAAAGTATCAACCGATGTGAGTTATCTTGCATGCGCAAAATTATTATTATCTGCGCAAGATGCAATTTACCCACAATTTGCAACACATAACGCATATTCTGTTGCAGCAATTTTATTTTTAACACAAGATAAAAAATATATTTATGAATTTCAAAATCTTCAAGGCATGGGAAAACCATTGCATAATGTTTTAGTTTCTTCAGAAAAATATCACGCACAAAGTCGTATTTACGCACCAGTGGGACAACATAAAGATTTATTGCCTTATTTAGTGCGTCGATTATTGGAAAATGGTGCGAACAGTTCTTTTGTGCATCAAATTGCAAATCGTGATGTGCCTGTTGCATCGTTAACGCAATGTCCGATGGATAAATTAAAATTGTTATCATCCATTCCCAATTTAAAAATTCCATTACCGCGAAATCTTTTTCCTGACGGCAGAATTAATTCAACCGGCTTTGATTTTACGCGCGAAGATTGTTTAGCAGAATTAATGAATGAAATGGAAACGTTTGAAAATCATCAGTGGAATTTTGATGGTGGTGTGAATGAAGTACGCAATCCAAATAACCACGATGATATTGTTGGTTTTGTAAAATTAGCAGAAGCAACAGATGTCGATATCGCTTTAAACACTGCAAAACAAGCTGAATTTGAATGGGATCAATTGAGTGTTGAAAAACGCGCAGAATTACTTGAGAAAACCGCCGACTTAATGGAAAAAAACCAAGCTGAATTATTAGTATTATTAATTCGTGAAGCAGGAAAATTTTTTCCTGATGCAATTTCAGAAGTGCGTGAAGCGGTTGATTTTTGTAGATACTATGCAAAAATCGCACGAAAAATTTTAGCACCAGAAAATATGCCAGGTCCAACAGGTGAATCTAATGTGTTGCGCATGCATGGTTTAGGCACAGTGATTTGTGTTAGCCCATGGAATTTTCCGTTAGCTATTTTTACAGGACAATTGGCAGCAAGTTTAGTTGCGGGAAATTGTGTCATTACAAAACCTGCAACGCAAACACCTTTAATTGCTGCGCGCGCTGTTGAATTATTTCACGAAGCGGGTGTTCCAAAATCTGTTTTACAATGTGTTCCGGGTTCCGGTGGAAAAATTGGCAATGCTTTAATTGCAGATGAAAGATCCTCTGGTGTTTTGTTTACTGGCTCAACGGATACAGCAAAAACAATTCAATTAACATTAGCAAATAAAAAAGGTGCAATTGTTCCATTCATTGCAGAAACGGGCGGAATGAATGCAATGATTGTAGATTCATCTGCATTATTAGAACAAGTTGTGGGTGATGTGATGATTTCTGCATTTGGAAGTGCAGGGCAGCGTTGTTCTGCATTGCGTGTTGTATTTATTCAAGAAGAAATTGCAGATGAATTTATTCATATGTTACAAGGCGCGATGAAAACATGGCGCGTTGCAAATTCAGCTTATTTATCAACTGATGTGGGTCCAGTAATTGATGCAGGCGCACAAAAAACTTTGCAAGCGCATATTGACGAGATGAACGCGCAAGCAAAATTCATTGCACAAATGGAATTAAATGCAGATACAAAAAATGGAACATTTATCGCACCGGTTGCATTTGAAATTCCACAATTATCAACTTTAAAAAAAGAAGTATTTGGACCAGTGCTGCATGTGCTGAGATTTAAGCGAAAAGAATTAGATCGCGTGATCGACGAAATAAATAATTTAGGCTACGGCTTAACATTTGGTATTCAAAGTCGAATTGATTTAACAATTGATGCAATTCAAAAACGCATAAAAACAGGCAATATTTATGTAAATCGCACAATGACAGGTGCAGTTGTTGGCGTACAACCATTTGGTGGTTGTGGATTATCTGGAACAGGTCCAAAAGCCGGCGGCCCACATTATTTATTGCGTTTATGTAGAGAAAGTACGATGACAATTAATACGACAGCGATGGGTGGGAATGCGCAGTTGTTGGCGGTGGATGACTAGTACTTGCGTATGGGTATATGACTATACTGTTATATACCTATGTATAAGTATTACCGGAAAAATTATTACACCGAAGGAATATTTACGAACATTAATTCCTTGAAAAAATAAAATTGGATTAAATGAGAATAATCGCGGCACAAGATAAATACAAAATTACTTTATTAGTGATGTGGATGACAACATTAAGCCAAGCGGCAATTGCATTATATTTACCCGCTTTTCCTGCTATATCCCACGCACTTCATATCTCACCAGTTGCAATTAAAAATTCAATCGCTATTTTTTTAATTGGATTCGGATTTTCTCAGATTATTTACGGGCCATTATCTGATCGCTTTGGGCGAAAACCAATATTACTGCTGGGCATATTTATTTTTTGTATCGGATGTGTCGTTAATATATTTTCACATACGCAAAATGTCTTCCTATTTGCACGTTTATTGCAAGGTATTGGATGTGGAAGCCTGCTTACAAATGGACGCTCAATCTTGCGTGATTGTTTTAGCGGTCGAGAATTAGCAAGTGCCGCTTCATATGCTTCAATGGGCTTTGCAATAGGATTTGGCGTATCTCCAATCATTGGTGCTTATTTATCCGAATATTTTGGTTGGCGAGCGGATTTTGTTTTTTTACTGTTTTTAGGGACAAGTCTTTTTTTAATTCTATGGCGCTTGCTTCCTGAAACATCATCAAAGTCAGAAAGAAATGTTAGCAGTAAAATATTTTTTCAAAAAACATTGTCTGATTATAAAGTCATCATTAAAAATCGTATTTTTATGCAGTTTCTTTTGGGTGGATTATTTGCGTACGTAGTCGTTGTTGCTTATAACGTGATGACGCCTTTTTTAATTCAAAATGTTCTTGGATTTTCACCGAGTGAATACGGTTGGTTGGCTATCCTAGTTGCAATACCATATTACACCGCAGCGTCAATGAATAAAAAATTAGTTATTAAATTTGGAACGGAACCTATTTTTGCGTTAGGCGCATTACTTATTATTTTATCCGGTATAGCAATGGCGCTCACCATGATAGACCATAAAATACTTCTTATTTATATTATTATACCGATGATGTTGGCTACTTTTGGTCAAGCGTTGATTTTTTCAAATTCGATTGCAATGGCATTACATAATTTTTCCGCAACGACAGCAGGTAAAGCCAGTGCATTATTCAGTAGTCTACAAATATTATTGACAGGTATTTTTTCCGCATTTATGGCTATTTTACCAGACACAACACAGTTACCATTAGCTGTTGTCGTGATGACTTTGGGACTGTTGTCCGGGATAGTTCTATGGAGGCAAATAAATGCAGCTGCTAGCAGTGGGCATTAATCCATGGAATTTATATTTCAATCCCAAATCGGATAATGTTCCAAATTAATTTCTTCATCAAAAAATAATTTAGTATTATCCGCAAATGTTTGTGTGTAATCCGAAATATAAAAATGTTTTGTGCCTTTTGTTTTATTTTTATTAATCGCGTTATTCGATTCTAAACGCGCTTTCACCGCATTTGCGACAATTTCAGATGGATCGATGATGTCAATTTTATTTTCATAAAATGTATTAATATTTTTTTTCACAACAGGATAATGTGTGCACGCTAAAATCAATGCTTCAATATCGTTTAAATTTTTTTGAGATAAATATTCCGCTAAAACTAAATCGATGACTTTTTTACTGTGAAAACCTTCTTCAATTAACGATGCTAAAATTGGTGTTGCTTGTGATTTTAAGTTAATACCAATATTTAATGCATCCACTTTCTTTTTGTACACGTTAGAATTTACCGTTGCTTTCGTCGCAATCAATCCAATATTTTTTTTCGTATAAGATTTTTTTAAATGATGGATGACAGGATCAATTACATCCATCACTTCCGCTTTAATTCCGCAATATTCTTTTACCAAATCAAAAGCAGCCGCTGATGCGGTATTACACGCAATTAAAATTAATTTGCATTCTTGTTGTAATAACATATGCGCTATTTTTACAGAATAGGATTGAATTGCAGCAATAGATTTATCGCCATAAGGTAAATGCGCTGTGTCGCCGAAATAAATAATATTTTCATTCGGTAATTTTTCAACAAGTGCTTGTGCAATGGTTAATCCGCCAATGCCGCTATCAAAAATACCAATGGGTCTTTCAGTTTTTTCTGACATGTTAATGATCTTCGTGCTGATTTAAATCTTTAGCATCTAATACCCATTCTTGTAATTCTTTTTCAAAGCGAACATCGTGTTTGCGAATCCATTGTAGCAGCATCGCAGCATGTTCTTTTTCATCATCGCGATTGTGGATAAGAATTTTTTTTAAGTCAGGATTTTTGCAAGCATCGACGCGTTGATTATACCAATCCATTGCTTCAAACTCTTCCATTAAAGATTGTACGGCGCGATGCATATCGCGAGTTTCATCGGATAATTCTTCAATCGGTTCATGATAGCCTTCACTTGACATTACATTTCTCCTATTGGGAAACATTTATTTTGATAATGAAACGAGATTATAGCTAATTTTCAGCAAAAAATCATGTTATCATTTAGCGAAATTTATTTTTAACAGAAAGGAATCAAAATATGTACGTCAAAAAAATTCTTCAATTCAGTGTATTATTCTCTACTGCTTTTTTATTGTTCGGTTGTGGCAACACAAAAAATTATTCGATGGCAGTTAATTCATGGCAAGGCGCACCAAAATCAGCGTTAGTGCATACATGGGGTCAACCAATCGATGAAACAACTTTGAAAAATGGAAACGAGTTATATACGTATCGCACAGTTGAAAAAATAAAATTCGAAAAAAATAATGATGTTCCAGTTATTCCAACCGGACGTGTTAATCCGCAGCAAAATACGAATGGTATGTTAAGTCATTCGCCATCGAGTATTGCAGAACAAAATGAAACTTTTTGGTGTAACACAGAATTTGAAATTAATAAAATGGGTATGATTGTGAATGCACGTTTTGATGGAAATAATTGTGTTGCTTCTAAAGCGAAAGCACAAAAGCGAGCTTTTGTTGGTTAAATCACATCAAGATCGGCGTTTTGGTGGATCGAATGATCGGTTCTAAAAAAATTATTTGTTTAATGGGTCCAACTGCATGCGGCAAAACGGATCTTGCAATACAATTAACGCAGAAAATACCGGCCGATATTATCAGCGTTGATTCTGCGTTAGTGTATCGTGGAATGGATATTGGAACTGGAAAACCAACAGCTGCAGAATTAAAAATTGCGCCACATCGATTAATTAATTTATGTGATCCTGCTGTAAGTTATTCCGCTGGTCAGTTTTGTGCTGATGCAGTGCGTGAAATTAATTCGATTTTATCTTGCGATCGCGTGCCATTATTAGTGGGTGGCACGATGCTTTATTTTCATAAATTATTATTTGGCCTGGCAGAATTACCAACCGCTAATAAAAAAATTCGCGATGAATTAATGCGTGATGCGGAAAAAATAGGTTGGATTGCTATGCATAAACGTTTAGCAGAAATTGATCCTGTATCTGCAAAAAAAATAAAACCACAAGATCCGCAGCGTATTTCGCGTGCGTTAGAAGTGTTTATGTTAACAGGAAAAGCAATTTCAACTTTGCAAAAAAATAATCAATCACCATTATTAAATTCGAGTGATGTGATTTCTATTGCTTTAATTCCAGAAGATCGTGCATGGTTACATAATAATATTGCAAAACGTTTTGAGAAAATGTTGGATGCGGGATTAATTGATGAAGTGCGTGCATTGCGTGAACGACCTGATATGTATTCTGATTTACCATCCATGCGTATTGTTGGATATCGACAAGTATGGGAATATTTAGATGGTAAAACTGATTTCGAGACAATGAAATTAAAGGCAATTGCTGCAACAAGACAATTAGCAAAAAGACAAATGACTTGGTTGCGGAGTTGGAAAAATTTGATTGTGTTGGATCCGCAGGATAAAAATTTAGTTGAAGATGTGATAAAGTATATTAGTACGAATGGAAGTGGAAGCGCTAGCGACCACGCCGACCTATGACAATCATTATTAACATTACAAAACAAAAGTTATTTTTCAAAAAAAATAATAATGTCATTGTTGAATATCCCATTTCTTCCGCCCTAAAAGGTCTCGGCGAAAAAAACGGCAGTGAGCAAACACCTCGCGGCAAACATATCATCTGCGAAAAGATCGGCGATAAAATGCCTATTTTTACAGTATTTCGCGCACGAAAACCAACTGGTGAAATTTTTAATGAAAATATTTTAGCATCATACACAGAAAAAGATTTCATTTTATCCCGTATTTTATGGCTTTCTGGAACGGAACTTGGCATTAATTGTGGCGGTGATGTTGATACAAAATCGCGTTACATTTATATTCACGGCACAAATGATGAAAAAAATATCGGCACGCCAAAATCGCATGGCTGCATTCGTATGCTAAATAAAGATGTAATCGCATTATTTGATCGCGTTAACGTAGGCGAAGAAGTAATTATAACTCCTTGATTTGAAATAAACTCAATTAGCAGCTATACCTGTCCTGACAATGTAACAAGCATTGTCGGGATTAGTGCTATGAATCAAATCATTACGACGCAAGATGACATCTTAAAATACTGGTTTGGTCACGTAGAAGAAACTATTGTGCCAACCGAACATCGCGCGCGCATTTGGTTTGCCGAAGATGCAGACATCGATGAAGAAATTAAAGCAAAATTCAGTGCGCAAGTTGATGCTGCAATTGCAGGACAATTTGGCGATTGGGAAAAAACAGCGCGCGGACAATTGGCGTTAATTATTACGCTTGATCAATTTGCACGACATGTTTATCGCGGCTCTGACAAAGCTTTTTTGTACGATGAAAAAGCATTAGCGATTTGTTTAGATGGCATGAAACATGAAGTGGATCATTCGCTCAGTTTGATCGAACGCGTGTTTTATTATTTCCCGTTATTACACTCTGAAAAAATATCACATCAAGAAAGATCAGTTCGTGCATATCGTACATTAGCTGATTTGGCATTTTCGGAAACTCGTGTTATCTTTGACAGCTTTTTAAAATTTGCGAATCATCATTATTCGATTATTCATCGATTTGGTCGATTTCCGCAACGAAATGAAGCGTTACATCGAGAATCCAGCAAAGCAGAAATTGCTTTCCTGAAAGAAATTGGTGAACGCGAATAGCATGAGTGTGAGAATAATTCGTGAAAGAATCAACGCAACAAGAACCATTGTATCGTGTCTATTTTATTCAAAATGATAAAACATACGAAGTTTACGCTCGTTTTTTAACTGAAGAAAGTTTAATGGGTTTTATTGAAATTGAAGAATTAATTTTTCAAGATGCTAAATCCGGCATAGTGATCGATCCAACAGAAGAAAAAATGCGCGCTGAATTTAAAGGCGTAAAACGCGTTTATTTACCACTACATTCTGTTTTGCGTATTGATGAAATGGTGATGCAAGAAGGTGTAGCGTGTATGAGTGTATCTGAAAAAAAGAATAATGTAAGTCAGTTGCCAATAAAAAAATAACAGGAGTGTTTTGTGCGTAATGGATTTCTCTGGGCTGATGTTGCTGGTTTAACGCTAACATCCGAAGACAAAGAAATTTTATCGCACCCTTTTATTTCTGGCCTTATTTTATTTTCTAGAAATTACGAATCAAAAGAACAATTGCGTGAATTAACGCGACAAATAAAATCTGTTTCGCCTGAAATAATTATTACCGTTGATCAAGAAGGTGGACGCGTGCAGCGTTTTCGTGAAGGATTTACCGAGCTGCCAGCAATGGGTGAACTCGGCGCGCAATTTGTAAAAAATCCTATCGAAGCAAAAAAAGAAATTACAAAAACATTATCAACCATGGTAAATGAATTACGTGATGTCGGTATTTATAGTAGTTTAGTACCGGTTTTAGATATTGATTATGGACGCAGTGAAATTATCGGGCATCGTAGTTTTGGCGCTAATGCAAATCATGTAAATCAAGTTGCTGAATTTGCAATCGATCAATGGCATCAATTAAAAATGCCTGTGACTGGAAAACATTTTCCCGGACACGGTTTTGTCACGGTTGATTCGCATCTGGATTTACCGATAGATAATCGCTCTTTTGATGAAATTGAAAAACAAGATTTACAACCATTTTCATATTTATCGAAAAAATTAGATGCAATTATGTTGGCGCATGTTGTTTATGAGCAAATTGATTCTGAACCCGTTTTATTTTCATATGAATGGATTCAAGAAATTTTGCGAAAACAATTACAATATGACGGATTAATTATGTGTGATGATTTATCCATGCATGCTGTTTCAAAAATGGGTTCTTATTTTGATCGCGCTGAACGTGCATTGGAAGCGGGATGCGATGTTTTACTTGTCTGTAATTCGCGTGATGGGGTGGTGGATATTTTAGATCATGTTTCATCTCAAAAAAATGATGATTCAGTAAGTCGTTTGAATCGTTATAAGCGATATCAGTGATTAGAACGCATCGCTTTTTACTCAAAATCCCTATAAAATTGAGTTATGCATACTCAATTTACACAAGACATCCTTCATTTTCTCGCACTTCACCAGTGGCTTGTAAACTGCGTGACGATTTTGCTCGTCATGATTATTTATCACTGGCTTTCCAGAATATTTTATCGTTTTTTATTATCTAAATTTGATAATGGCAAACATGTATGGATGTCGTCGTTAGTTAAATCTGTCCATACGCCGTGGATGACATTTTTTTGGTTGCTCGCAATCAGTTTTATTATTCAAATTATTATGCATCGATTTGATATTGATCTTGCAGAAATTACCACGCTAAATACCATCCGCCGTTTATTATTTATCGGCATGATTTACTGGATGATATTAAAATTTATTACGCGAATGGAACAAGAAATTGCGCCGCGATCAGGACGAATTCCAGTGCGCGACAAAACAACCTTGCGTGCAATCGCACAATTATCTCGCATTATTCTCAGTATTTTAGTGATATTAATAATATTACCTATGCTTGGTTTTAAAGTTGCAAGCTTATTAGCTTTCGGCGGCGTGAGTGCTGTTGCAGTTGGTTTTGCAGCAAAAGATACGCTGTCAAATTTTTTAGGCGGCATGATGATTTTTTGGGATCGTCCATTTTCAGTGGGTGATTGGATTCGATCGCCGGATCGTGACATTGAAGGAACGGTTGAACATATCGGTTGGCGTTTAACACGCATTAGAACTTTTACAAAACGTCCGTTGTATGTTCCTAATAGTGTTTTTTCAACTATATCAATTGAAAATCCACAACGCATGAGTCATCGACGAATTAATACATCTGTTGGTGTACGTTACGACGACGCAAATGCAATCGCGACAATTGTAAAAGCAGTGGATGAAATGTTGCGTACACATCCCGGAATTGATCCGATGCAATCCATCATGGTTAATTTTGTGGAATTTGGACCATCATCGCTGAATTTAAATATTTATGCATTTACAAAAACAACTGACTGGGCGAAATATCGTCAAGTTCAACAAGATGTTTTTTTAAAAACTATTGCAATTATTACTGCAAATAATGCAGAATGTGCCTTCCCAACGACCACAGTGTTAATGAAATATGACGACGATCGAATGCAATCACCTTCTTGAAATGGAGCCGCAAGTGCAACCAGAAATTTTACCAAGCCATATTCGCGAAGTGCTTGCAAAATCAACTTGTCTTTATTCAAAAATAGAAGTTGAAGCTGCATTAGATAAAATGGCTGATGAAATTAATCAGCGTTTGTCGCATGAAAATCCAATTTTTTTATGTGTTGTTGTCGGTGGAATTGTTCCGCTCGGGAATTTATTACCGCGCATCGATTTTCCATTAGAAGTAGATTACATTCACGCAACACGTTATCAAAATAAAACCAGCGGAAAAGAATTAGTTTGGAAAGCAACACCACAATCCTCATTAAAAAATCGCACCGTATTAATTGTTGATGATATTTTAGATGGCGGCATCACACTTGCTGAAATTGTAAAATATTGTCAAGACAAAGGCGCACGTTCTGTTTTAACCGCAGTTTTAGTTGATAAAAAAAATGCACGTTTACCACAAGGTTTATCTCACGCAGATTTTTGTGGATTGCGTGTCGATAATCATTATGTATTTGGTTACGGCATGGATTACAAAGGTTATCTTCGCAATGCTCCCGGCATTTATATGATTGCGCCGGAGCACGGGTAACTAACCAAAAGCAACTGTTAGATGACCAGTTTTGTGAACACGTTTGTTATGCGGTTCTCGCACAAAAATTTCAACATCGCGATCTAATTTGTTTAAAAAGGTGATTAATCTTTCGAGAGAAAAATCATCGAGCCTTCCACAAGATAAGGCAGATATTTTTGGTTGATCGATTTCAAGTAATGTAGCAGCTTCAGATTGCAATAACCGACGTTTTTCAATAATTGAATTTATTTTTCTTGCGAGCTCTGCTTTTGCAATATATTTTTCAGCATCTTTAATATCAAGATCAGCAAAGACATTGCCACTTGATTTAGTTATTTTAATTTTATTCTTAGCACGTTTTTTCATAGGAAAACCCCTTACATGCTAATATTAGCATGCTAAATTATAATAACAAGCATATGCAGTTAACCAACTGAAAATTAATATTTTTAATATAAAGTTTTGGCGATTATTTTTATTGATTTGTAATTGGAATGATACATAGTTATTTTAAGTTGTACTACCGTGTTTTTTGAAATGATGACATATAATAGTATTCATGAGTCATCTTTTTGATTACCACTCTGGTTTTACTACCATGAATTAAGCAGTTTAATTAAAGTTATCAAAGTTATCCAAAAAAAAGATAACATTGATAAACTAAGATAAACTTCATATAACTCAGCCTACACAAATCACCTCAATCACCGTATTATTACGATATCTTTTCACCTCAAAATGCCTTAAAATTAGCCACTTTTTATGAAAAATTATTAAAAATAAATTACGTTTTAGCGGTGATGTATATTTAAAAAATGACTGAAGATTTATTTACATGGAGATGTTTTTATAATTGACAGAATATTTGATACGTGAGAAACAGTAATGCCCACTGAACTAAATAATTATATTAAAATCACTGTTTCCGATATTGATGATACCATTCTCCTTGGCAAGCCGACGCCTCAAATTCATGGCATGAAATTTGCAAAACTAGAATTACGCAAACCTAATGATGAATGCATTTATACCATCGGTCTTCATGAATTAAGTAAAGATAAAATTGCTCTTTCGCCACTACAAAACATCGACGATACAACAACCGTGCAAATTTATTTTGCGCATGACGATAAAACAACACATCTTTCTCCGCAAATGAGTGTTAATTTTATTCGCTTTTTAAAGGACTATAAACCATGGAGCAAAGAATATCATTGCTTGCATTTTGCTGTTGAAATGATGCATGGAAAAAATGCATCAGTTCAAGGTAACGGCATGCGCGTGGACACGAAGCGAGATTATTCAGCTGGTTTAGGTGCTGGAAAAGTAATTGGGTTGTGCAATAGTGATAAATGGCATTATCCATTTAGAAGCGAAGGACACGCTGTAGTTTCAATTGGTAATGATACTTATCTTTCGTTAGATGCTCCAACCGGAATACTTTTTTCAACGCTCGACCATTTGAAAAAAACAATGGATATGAATGTCAGCTTTGTTTTTTTTGATGCTGAACAAGGCATTGATCTTTTATCGATTCAGGGACACATTGATCCAGCAAGTATTTCCCATACTGCAGAAAAATTATATGAAGAAATAGCGCGTCATTCCTCAGTTACAATTCCAATTGCTGACATCACTTCTGAAATATTAAAAACACATTTTGATATAAAAAGACAAAATCCAATATCACCTTCACATCCGTTCACTTATGTTGAAATGCAAAATGCTTTTTCTGAAAATATAACTCAACCAAAACCCACCGGAAATATTTTCACGAATTTCTTTGGATGGGCGAGAGATTATGTTAACAGTGTTGTCGATGATGTTAGAAGTTTGCAACCCAATCTTGCTTCGGCACAGGCTGCATATCAAAGCGCAAGATTTGCAGAAATAATAGCAGATCATATGCGAACGAGTGGTTCTACGTTTAATCCACGCACTTTTCAAACATCACAAAATCCAGGATTAGTGCAACTCGCACATTATCTTTCATCGCCAAAAGATTTTACTAATAATGCAAATAGAATATCGCAAGAAGTATTAAAATTTATTCATGGCGATAGTAAAGATGCAGCAGAACATATTGAGCAAACTACTTATCGTTTGCAAATGGAATTTTTAGATAACATAAAACACTATTCTGAAAATAATCCAAACACGATGTTTGATCATGTCACTGCATTAATGAATAAAGAAAATATTCCGCAAGATTTACGCAGTTTTTATTACCAACAAGTTTTAAGTGCACTTCCGTTAAATGAAGATTTTAGTGTCGATCATATTAAATCGAGAGAAAGACATGATGAAATAAAATTAAAATTCGGTGGGCTTTCAAAACAAATTAATGATTTACAAGAACAAGCTCAAACATATCAAAAACAAAATACTGCGGAAGCTAAGAAAAATTATAATGATCTTTCAAAACAAATTTCTGATCTTCAAAAAAATGCAGATGCACATCATAAACAATTTCAAACATCATTAAAAAAAATAACCAATGCGATCAATAAAAATACTGATGAAATTCATGATTTAAAAGTCGGACAAAAGGAAATTATTGATTTTTTAAAAGAACAGCAAATTGAATCCGCCAAACAAGCAAAAGAATTAGAAAAAGAAAAACGAGATAAAGCTGAAATAGAAGGTTATAAAAAAGGCGCGCAATTTGTCAGTATGTTTGGCGATGTTGCTGATTCACCCTTTTTTAAAGATGCAGGAACAGCTTGCATGGCAGGCGCGATTGCTTATGAAGCCGGTATTGCGATGTCAGGACTCGCAGCTAATGCTTCATTTGGTGCATGTTTAGGGCCACTTGCAATGGCAGGCATGGCTGCATTGATGGTAATCAGCATGCTTGTTACAAAAGATAAAGAGCCGCATGAAGATCCATTTCAAAAACAAGTGTTGCAAATGTTGCAGCAAATTATGGGTAAGCTTGATGAAATTCAAAAGCAAATGCACGAACGTTTTGATCGATTAGAAAAAATTGAATATGAAAATCGTAGATTAATGAGAGAAGGTTTTGATGCAGTATTAGAAAAAGCAAACAAAATTGTTAAACATCATTTGCAGAGTCAATATGCTGCAGAAAAATTAGCGGCGAAAGTGGAATCGGTGACGAGCAAAATAGATGCGGGATTTTCTGCGGTTCAAGCAACATTAGTGCAACCCAGCACAATTCAAGTAATTTTAAAGCCACCCAAAAAAGATTATGTAAAAAGTTTAAAGTTAAATGAAGTAGATTCGCTTAAGCAATCTTTATTTTTCTTTTTAACTGCAACAAGTTGTTTGCCTAGCGCAAATGCATCCGATGTAATTGTTAGATACAACGGAAAAGTAAACGCTGACGATTTTGTTGCGATTGCAGAAGCATTGCATGATCAATCAAATGTGACTGATGTTTCAAAAATTCGTTTATATAATTTATTAGGATTGTTAGCAGGACTTGCCAATCATCATATTAGTTCTGATAAATTTGTGCCGCAACCAGAATCATTATTAAATCCAAACCAATGGCGCGCAGCAATTATTGCCTATGAAAAATTATTGTCGGAATGTAATCCTGCCTTAAGTGCGGATAAAAAATTATATATTGAAGGAATTCATGAATTATCAAAACAATTAGAAAAAGTGAAAACATTTTTAAGCGCGATTTCAACTAAAAAAGAATTGTATGAAAAGTTAATTGGAAATTATCATGGCAGTTTAAGTGAAATTGAAAAATTAATTCAAGAGCATTTAAAAGAACAAGAAAATAAATTTTATTTAGACACAATTAAATTTTTGCCGGGTGAGCGTTTAATTAAATTGGATGAGACGTTTGATGAAGCGAGCGCAAGACAAGTGGATAGTTATTTACAAGAAAGTTGTGAAAGAACGCCGATTCATTTTACGGGTCGTTCGGACTTGCATCCTGTTGCCTTAGACACTAGAAATCGGGATGTCATATTAACAGAGAATTTAAATATTCAAGAAGGTTATCCACCAAGCTTTAGACCAGGCTTTTGTACTTTTTATAATGCTGCAAAAGCGGCATGGGATGAATTAAATAGACATTACAATGAAACAGTAAAACCTGCTATCGAAAGAATGCATCTTGGCGAAACAGAAAGACAATTATCATTGGGATTACGATTGCAGAAAATGATTGTCGAAAGAAAAGTTGATATGTGTATTTCAAATCTTAGTACAATAGGTGCTGATATTGAACACAAATTTCAAAATGTAATTAAATTAGAAGAAGAAAACTCATTAATTTTTATTTCAGGTGTTAGTAAATATCATGACGCTAATGGTGATCATCATCCACATGAAACTCCATATATAGGATTGTTTATGACAGCGCATCTCTATCGCTCTAATTGTTATGGTGGAGCTGAATGGGTTATTACTGCAGTTGATAAAAAAGAGCTTGAAACACTTTCAAAAAGAACAGCAGCGCGCGTTCATCAATTATTAAAATCATATCGCGATCAAGCCATCGCAGAATTATTATCGGATGTGCGATTTACAAAAGCATTAGAAAAATTAGAATCGTGTGCGTTGCAAATACATGCGTTTATGAATTTGTTGGGCGTTGATCCAAAAACATATTCAGATAAAGTCATCAGAACTGAACATATTAAAAAGCAATTAATAGAAATACAAACCAAAAACGTAAATGATTCTATTACTGAAATTAAATTTTTACTCTCGCAATTAGGTAAAAAAAGATTAAAGCCTGATAATATATTTGCATTTGTTCAAGCAGTTGATATCAAATTAAATTCTCTTTATAAATGGGCAAATGATACTGTTAAAGATTTAAAAGCGTTGGAATTAAAAGTGAACGCATGGACAGATGCGCCTCCACCAGCTGAAAGTAATGAAGTAAAATTATTGCGCGCAACAAATGAAACTCAAGCAAAAAAATTGGATGAGATTGCTAAAAAATTAGATGCGATTGTTGCAGTAAAAACAGATGATGGTTATGAAACAGATGAAGATAATATTAAAAAATTAAATGATGAAACCAATAAAATTGTTGCAGGAAAAATAGCGGGACCGTTTTGGTCAAAGCGAACAAATGGGAAAACAGGCGAGCGAATATTATGTGATCCTGCATCTCATGACGTTGCGGTTCGAGACCTGTTATTTGATATGTTGCGTCGTAGTAAAAATTCAATTTGGTTGCACGATGTAAATATTGGGAAAAAACCAGACGGCACGAAAACAATTGTCGTGCAAACAGTGCCGCTTGTGAAATTATAAAATATTTTTTTTAAAATTATTTTTTGTTCTTTGCGTTCACGCTGACGCATGGGCTTCTGACAGATCTTCGTCGTGACATCACGCTAGCTACAACGATCCTTCAGAAGCTCGCCCATCAGGGTGAGCGCAATTTGCAAGACAAAAATAAATAATAAAACACTGTATTTCGTAAAAATTCAAAATGACTTATAATGACCCCCATTCTTTTTTAATTTATTTATAATGGTGGGTCATATGAAAAAACAAAACGACACAATTAACCAAACAGTTATTTATCAATCCAAAACAGGTTCGCTAGAATTAAAAACGGATAATCAATTTGAAACGATTTGGCTAACACAACAGCAAGTCGCTGAACTTTTTGAAGTGCAAAAAGCAGCGATTTCAAAACATGTTAAGAATATATTTGATTGCGGTGAGCTGAATCATATGGCAACTGTTTCCAAAATGGAAACAGTTCAAAGTGAAGGTAAACGCAGTATAAAAAGGGCGCTCGAATATTACAATTTAGATCTTGTGCTATCTATTGGGTACCGCGTTAATTCTATAAAGGCTACTCATTTTCGCCAATGGGCAACACAAACCTTAAAAAACCACATTCAAAAAGGTTACACCATTAATCGCCATCGCATCAAAAAAAATTATGATGAATTTTTAAAATCAGTTGATGATGTTAGAAAATTATTACCAGATGGATTTGCAATTGATAAAGACAGTGTGCTTGAGTTAATTTCATTATTTGCAGACACGTGGTTATCACTGGATTCTTACGATAAAGATAAATTAGTATCGAAAGGCAGCACAAAAAAGAAAGTAAATTTGACTGCAGAAAAATTAAATAAAGCGCTTTCTGAATTAAAACAAAATTTAATTTCAAAAGGCGAAGCAACTGATATTTTTGGTGTTGAAAGATCTAAAGATAGTATTGCCGGAATTATTGGAAATGTGATGCAATCATTTGGTGATCAAGATGTTTATCCAAGTATTGAAGAAAAATCAGCGCATTTACTTTATTTCATCATAAAAAATCACCCGTTTGTTGATGGCAATAAACGTAGCGGTGCATATGCATTTGTTTGGTTTTTAAAACAAGCAAAAATTTTAGATTTGAAAAAAATGACACCGCCTGCCTTAACAGCATTAACATTATTAATTGCAGAAAGCGCACCAAAAGATAAAGAAAAAATGGTTGGATTGGTTTGCGCAATTTTAATGAAAAATAAAAAGTAAATTTTATTTGATGGAAAGTGAATATGTCAGAAATAAATAAATTTAATCAAACGATCGGCGACATTGTTCCCAATTGGAAATCTTGCGAATATCCATCTAAAAATAAAATGACAGGAAAATATTGTTCGCTTGAAATTTTAGATATTGAAAAACATGCAAGCGATTTGTTTGATGCGATTTCATTTGAAAATAAAGGTGAATCGTGGACTTATTTGTCGTCTGGACCAATTTTTTTGTTAGAAGGATTTCAACAATGGTTGCATAATAAAGTAAAAAATGATGACACAATATTATATGTTATTATCGATTTAAAATCAAAAAAACCAATTGGCATTGCAGGCTATTTACGAATCGATCCAACGCATGGAACAATTGAAGTGGGGCATTTACATTATTCAAAATTTTTAAAACAAACACCGTTGGCGACAGAAGCAATGTATTTAATGATGCATTATGTTTTTGAAGAATTACATTATCGTCGTTATGAATGGAAATGTAATTCGCTTAATGAAGCATCACGCAATGCAGCACTTCGTTTAGGTTTTCAATTCGAGGGTATTTTCAGACAATGCAATGTATTTAAAAATCATAATCGCGACACAACTTGGTTTTCAATTTTAGATAATGAATGGCCAGCGTTAAAAATTAAATTTGAAAAGTGGTTGGATGAAAATAATTTTGATTTGAATGGAAAGCAGATTAAACGGTTGCAGGATTGTTGAGTGTTTATGCGCTCATGCGTCAGCGTGAGCGCAAAAAGATATAACATCTCGCATCACATCACACGTCCTCTGCATCACAAAAATATTATGCACACACGCTAAATTATGATATGCCGGCGCTTCTGATTTAAATAAATAATGTAAATACGCGCGGGAATAATTTTTGCAGGTGCGACATTCGCAATTTTTTAAAATAGGATTTTCGTCTTTGGCGTAAATACTTTTTTTAATGCTGATTAATCCCTTTTCTTCACCGCAAGCATTAAATATTATCCAATCATCTTTTGGTTCTGCAAAACCATGATATAAAGATCCGTGTCGTGCGTTACGTGTTGGCGCGACACAATCAAAAATATCAGCGCCACATTTTACAACATCAATTAAATCTTGCGGATGCGCGCCAACACCCATCGTGTAGCGAATTTTATTTTCAGGAAGAATAGGGCGCACCCAATTTATAATGTCCGCAGTTTTTTCCATATTAAAACCAATTGATTCGCCGCCAATTCCAATTCCATCTAAATCAGCATCCACAATAAATTGCGCACTTTGTTCGCGTAGTTTTTGATAAATGCCACCTTGAATAATGCCAAAAAGTGCTTGTTTTAAGCCATAAAATGAATTTTGATTTTGATCGTGAATTGTTTTGGATTCTAAAAGCCAGCGATGTGTGCGCTCCATTATTTTTTGCGCTTCATCTTCTGAAATATTTTCTGGTGTGCATTGATCAAATGCCATGATAATATCAGCGCCGATTATTTTTTGCGCTTCAATTGAAGTTTTAGAATTTAATGTAATTATTTTTCCGGTAATAGGATGTTTAAAATGCGCGCCGTCTTCTTTTATTTTACAAATATCTGTTTTATTCGACAAACTAAATACTTGAAATCCACCGCTGTCTGTTAACATTGGTTTATTCCAATTCATAAATTTGTGCATGCCACCTGCAGCTTGAATAATTTCCATGCTGGGTGAAACCAACATGTGATAGGTATTTCCACCTAAAATAATTTGTGTGTTTGTTACAATTAAATCATCAGGTGACATTAAATTTACAAATGCGCGCGTGCCAACGGGCATAAAACAGGGTGTTGTGAATTCGCCGTGCGGAGTTTTAACTTTCATTACACGCGCATGAGAATTTTTGTGTTGCTTAATTAATTGTGATGAAAAAATATTTTTCATGATGCTTGTGCGAGCGCATCCATCATCGCATGTAAAAAACGCGCTGCTTCACCGCCAGTAATTGCGCGATGATCAACTGATAATGATAGTGGAATGACTTTGTGTAATTCGCATTTATTGTTTTTATCAAGCGCAACATTTTTTGTAATTCTGCCAACACCAATAATTGCAACCGTTGGCGGTAAGATAATGGGGTTTGCATATTTTCCGGCAATCGAACCAAAATTTGATAATACAATTGTTGGATCTTTTAAGTCAGCTTGTGCAATTGATTTTGTTTGTGCTTGGCTTTTAAATTTTTCAATTGTTTCGCGAATTTTTTCATCGGATAAATTCGCAGCGTCTTTAATCACAGGAACATATAATCCATGCGGCATGTCGAGCGCTAACCCTAAATTTATTTTATCGAATTTTTTCATTTGCATATTTTTGCCGTTAAAAATAGCATTTAATGCAGGTTCTTTTTTGCATGCTGCAGTGATGGCGCGAATAATGCGAATGGTAATATCTTGTTTGCCTTGCCATGCATGAATATCAACTTCATCAATGATGGTGACCGGAACAATGTCGTGATGAGATTGCTGCATGCTTAATACCATGGCACGTTTTGTGTTAGATAAATTTTCCCAACCGTCTTTCGCTTCAGTAACACCAGGTTTTTGAGCAGATTTTTTCACATCATCTTCTGTAATGCGATCACCGCTAAATTTTACAGTGGATAAATCAATATTTAATTTTCGAGCGAGTGCGCGAATTGCGGGCGTTGCTTTAATATTATTATTAACAACAGCATCAGTTAAATTTAAATTTCCAGAAATAATTTTTTCTGATTGTTCAATTTTTCCAACGACAGTGCCCGTATCTTTTTTCTCATCAATTTCTGCAGCGCCTTCAAAACCAATTAATGGTTTTCCTGTTTCGATTGTGTCATTGACATTACCAAATAATTTTTCGATTTTTGTATCGAAAGGTGCGGGCACATCGACTAATGCTTTTGCAGTTTCCATTGCAACAATGGGTTGATCTTTTTTTACAGCATCACCAACTTTGACATACCATTCGCGAATAATTGCATCGGGTAAACCTTCGCCGAGATCGGGGAGCTTAAATATTTTCATATTATTTTTTCCACTGCTTTTATAATTCGTTGCGCACTTGGCATATAATATTTTTCTAATTGTGCGTATGGCATGACAGTATCATAGCCACTCACGCGTTGAACCGGCGCTTTTAATGTATCTAATGCATATTCTGCTAATTGTGCTGCAATTTCAGCGCTAACGCCACATGTGCGCGGCGCTTCAGAAATAATTACACAGCGACCTGTTTTTTCAACGGATGTTAAAATGGTTTCCATATCAATTGGCGATATTGTTGCTAAATCAATTATTTCAGCAGAAATACCGCTATTTTCTAATTGTTCTGCCGCTTCAATTGTTTCTTTCATCATTGCGCCCCATGAAATTAAAGTGACATCATCACCTTCTTTCACGAGAAAACATTTATCCAGTGGTAATGCTTTTCCATTATCAGGCACTTCTTGTTTTACTAAACGATAAATTCTTTTTGGTTCTAAAAATAAAATAGGATCGGGATTGCGAATTGCCGCTAATAATAATCCATATGCTTTTGCAGGTGATGATGGAATGACAACGCGCATGCCTGGAATATGAGCGAATAATGCTTCACTGCTTTCTGAATGATGTTCTGGTGCGTGAATTCCGCCGCCGTAAGGTGCGCGATAAACAATTGGACAAGTTAATCGTCCGCGTGTGCGATTGCGCATGCGTGATGCGTGTGAAATCATTTGATCAAAACCAGAATAAATAAATCCCATAAATTGAAATTCAGCAATGGGTTTTAATCCTTGTGTTGCCATTCCAATCGCCATGCCCGCAATCATACTTTCTGCAAGTGGTGTATCAAGTACACGTTCAGGTCCAAATTTTTCAAGTAAACCAACTGTTGAGCGAAAAACACCGCCGTTAACAGCAATATCTTCACCAAAAATAATGACATTTTTGTCGTGTGACATCTCATATGCGATGGCTTGTGTGACTGCTTCGACTAATGTGATTGCTGTCATGAGTTTTCCAATAAATCATTTCGTTGATCAATGTATGCGTCCGGTAATGTTTCATACATATAATCAAACATCGTTTCTGGTTTTTGTTTTTCGCGTGAAAAATAATGATTAATTTCTTTTTCAACAAATTCTTTTGTTGTGTGTTGTAATTCATTTTCTTTTTCTTTATTCCACACACCTTGCGCTTCTAAATAATATCCTAAACGTGCGATGGGTTCTTTTTTCCATGCTGATTTTTTTTCTTCTACATCCGAATAACGTGACGCATCATCAACTGTTGTGTGATCTGCTAAACGATAAGAAACTGCTTCAATCACAATTGCTTTCCCACCATTTCGCACTTGTAATAAAGCTGTTTTCATCACATCCATCATTGCAATCACATCATTACCATCGACTTGAATACAATCTAATCCTGCCGCAATTGCTTTTTGCGCAAGTGTTTCGCATGAACTTTGTTTTGCGCGCGGAACCGAAATTGCCCATTGATTATTATCGATTACAAATATTACTGGCAAATGCCATGCGCCTGCTAAATTCATTGCTTCGTAAAAATCGCCTTTTGATGTTCCGCCATCGCCAATTTCAGTGACGACAACTCGTTTTTCTTTTTTATATTTAATTGCGTATGCAGCACCTGCAGCGTGTAAGCATTGCGTTGCGATAGGTACACAAATTGGAAAATCTTGATTTAAAGTAGGGGAAGCATTACCACGTTCATCTCCGGACCAATACGCTAAAATATCTGTGAGTGAATATCCGCGTTGCAATAATGAACCATGATCGCGATAAAAAGGGCAGAGCACATCTTCTTTATCCATGCTAAAACCGGTTGCAACAAATATTGCTTCTTGTCCTTGCGATGATGGAAAAGTACCTATTTTTCCAGTGCGATGTAAATTTACCATTTGATTATCAAATACGCGCAACACAGTCATGCGTTTATATAAATCAATTAATAAATCATTTGTAATAAAATCTGGGAAGGGTTGTGTTTGTTGGCTGTGTTCATCTAAATACTGTAAATAGGGCACAATAAATGATGTAATTGTTTTTAATTTTTTTGGCATGCTAATCTCTCAAACGCCATTTCTTCCGCAACAACGTTCGGTGTTTTTCCGCTACTTGCAACACGCTCTAACATCGTCATCGTGATATTATATATGTTATCAATTTTTTCATCTGCTTTTAATGCATCTTGATAAGCATATTCCATCGCAACGTGAATGAGTCCACCTGAGTTAATTAAAAAATCAGGCAAATAAATAATGCCGCGTTCATGCATAATGCGCGCATTATTATGATGTGCTAATTGATTATTTGCGGAGCCTGCAATAATTTTTGCTTTTGTATGCTTAATAAAATCATGCGTAATTGTGGCGCCAAGTGCACAAGGTGCATAAATATCGCAGTCAACAGTTTCAATTTTATCAGGCGCAACAACTGTTACGTTTAATTCTTTTTTACATTTTTCTAAAATATCTGCATTCACGTCAGAAACAATTACTGTCGCACCATCATTTACTAAATGTTTTGCGAGTAAATAACCAACGTGTCCGATACCTTGAATTGCAACACGAACACCATCGCAATTATTTTTATGTAATTTAAATTTTACCGCTGCTTGTATTGCGCGAAACACGCCTTTTGCAGTTGAAACAGAAGGATCTTCAGAAACCTCGCCAGTTGCCGTAATACTTGATACAAATGGTGTGCGCTCTGAAATTATTTTCATATCATTTACGTTTGATCCAACATCAACCGCAGTAATATATCGTCCATTTAATTCATGTACAAAATCACCGAAGCTGCGAAATATTGCTTCTCGATCATAATCACCTTTTGGTTTGATAATCACTGCTTTTGCACCGCCGTGCGGTAAATCACATGCGGCAGCTTTTAATGTCATGCCGTACGCAAGACGCAAAACATCTTTTAATGCTGATTCTGGTGATGGATATGAATAAAAACGACAGCCGCCAATTGCAGGGCCTAATTTTGTATTATGCACGGCAATCATGGCAAATAAGCCTGTTGCAGGGTCTATTTTTGTGTATATTCCGCCAAATTTCATGATTCGGGCATAACGCATAAGTGCATGATAAGAGTGTATTTTTCGTTTCATATTCCGTGAGCTCTTATATTTGATTTAATAATGGTGCATATTACCAAGATTGTTTCATCAAACATAGTGGCAAAGTGAGCATTTCAGTGACCAAAAATCAATCACAACAATGGCCGTTACCATTTGTAATTGCGCATCGCGGTGCATCAAAACTTGCACCCGAAAATACAATAGCTGCATTAAAAGCTGCAAAACAAGCAGGTTCAGAATGGGTTGAATGTGATATTCAACTCACAAAAGATAATCAGCCTGTTATTTTTCATGATACAAAATTAAATCGCACGACCAATGGACGTGGAAAATTATCTGATTTTACTTTATCAGCATTGCAAAAATTAGATGCAGGTAGTTGGTTTTCAGCTGAATTTGCAGGCGAAAAAGTGCCAACATTGCAAGCATGGCTGCAATGCGCATTAACTTTAAAATTAAAGTTAAATTTAGAATTAAAATGCGAAACAAAAAAAGAATCTATTTTATTAGCAGAATCGGTGATTGATCATTTACAAAAATATTGGCCTGCGCATTCGAATAGTATTTTTATTTCAAGTAGTAATCAATTTGCATTGATGCAAATTCAAGAACGTGCAAATACTTTGCTGTTGGGATTAATTAGTGAAAAAATATTTTCTGAAAAAATGGCAGCAAATTTATTTCAATCTAATATTATTTCTCTTCATCAACCTTTTAAAATTTTAAATGCAGATTATGTTGCGATGTTGCACGAACAAAGTTTGCATGTTTTAGCTTATACTGTAAATGATTTAAGCGTGTTGGAAAAATTAAAAGCGATTGGAGTAGATGGAGTTTTTTCAGATAATCAAGCTTTTTATTCGCAATAAAATTAATGACGAACATAAGTTAATGAAATATGTTTTTCCCGCAGAATTTTTTTAATTTTTGGTAATGCTTTATATGCTGCTAATTCACCCTGATAAAATAATTTATATTTTTGATCGATATCAAATGTGCCTGTATCGCCTACTTGCGGGCGAATAACAATGTTAGCGCCATTTTCAGATAGACGTGATAATTGTAACCAAGAAATATGAAATGCTCGATCATATACACCGAGTGCGGTCCACGGCATATTTTTTGATAATTGTTGTGAAACATTTATCGCAATAATTACTTTTGGATGAAATTGTTTTGCGATATCCACCGGAACAGGATCGGTCATGCCGCCATCAACCAATGTTCGACCATACAAATGTGCGGGTTTTACTGCGCCAGGAATAGATGCAGATGCTTCAGCGGCCGGCGCAATTGGTCCACTTGAAATCACAAATTCTTTTCCGGTTTTTAAGTCAGTCGTGACGATGACAAGTGGAATTTTTAATTGATTAAACCATTGTGATCTCATGTGATTTAATAAAAATTTTTCGTAATGATAACCTTGCATCAATCCTTTTAAACTGGGTATATTACTAATATCAGCTATATTCCAAAATGTAGCAGACAACATTATTTTTGACGCAGTTTTTGCATTTCCACTATCTGCTAATAATGCACCGTAAAAACCGCCAACGCTGCTGCCAACAATTAGATTAATCGGAACACCTGCGTTTTGTAAAACTTGTACTGCACCGGCATGTGCAAAACCGCGTGCACCACCTGCGCCCAAAACTAGCGCTACTTCAGGACGCTGTTTTAATTTTAAAGGTTTGGGTTGAACTGCAGGAATTGTAATTTGTGGTTTAAAGCCAGCGCAAGCGCAAAGCAGCAAGGTCGCGATGGATAACGGTAAGAATTTAAAATGAAAGTGCAGCGATTTCATGCAAGATCCCAAAATACGGATGGCTATTGTATAACATTTTATATTAAAATGAAGAAAGTGGAGCGAAAAATTTTAGGTGAGTTTTATGCGTGATTCCAATCCATTATTGCAATCCATTTCGACTTGGTTTCGACGTAATTTTTCAGATCCAGCAACGGTGGGTTTGTTTTTTACTGTATTGTTTGTATTACTTTTCCTCGAGTTTTTTGGGCATTTTTTCATGCCCGTTATCATCAGCGTTATTTTGACATATTTGTTGTTATCGGTTGTACGTTTGTTAGAACGATGGCATTTTCCCCATTTTTTAGCAGTGAATATTGTATTTGTGGTTTTTGTGGGTTTGGTGATTTTTGGATTGGTGGTGGTGTTGCCAATTTCAGTGCGACAATTACAAAATCTAGTGACTGAATTTCCAAATGCATTTACACAAAGTCATCAATGGCTAACAAAAATGATGGCGAATTATCCCGCCATTTTTGCTGATCCGCGTTTTCAACAAACCATCGCATTTATGCAAAATGAATTTGCACATGCAGGGCAAATTACATTGAAATATGTGTGGGCATTAATTCCCAATTTAATCACCGCCGTTTTATATTTTATTTTAGTGCCATTATTATTATATTTTTTCTTAAAAGATTCGAAAAAAATTGTTGAATGGTTTACGCAATTTCTTCCAAAAAACAGAAGTTTGGTTTCCAATGTTTGGCAAGATGTAAATCATAAAATTGGATGTTATGTTCGTGGTCGTGTGATTGAAATTTTATTAGTTGGATTTGTAACATCAATTGTATTTATTGCATTAGGAATGAAATATTCTATTTTGCTCGGTGTTTTAGTTGGATTATCGGTAATTATTCCTTACATCGGCGCAGTCATTGTGACGATTCCTGTTTTTATTGTTGGATTAATGCAGTGGGGGATGGCGCCACATTTTTTATACGCGATGATTGCCTACACAATTATTATTGTTTTGGATGCAAATATTTTAGTGCCGATGTTATTTGCTGAAACGATGGATTTACATCCAGTTGTCATTATTTTATCCGTTTTAGTTTTTGGTGGAATTTGGGGATTTTGGGGCGTGTTTTTTGCAATTCCATTAGCAACGGTTGCAGATGCGGTGATGAGGGCATGGCCGAAGTCTGTGTAAGACTTCGTTATTTATTGTCTTCGCCCAACATCCCACCCAACATTCCACTCGCGCCGCCCATCATGCTTTCTTTTTCTTTTTCAATTTTTTGTGCGGCATCGTTGATTGCAGCAGCAATTAAATCCTGCAAAATAATTTTATCTTCTTTTAAAATTGCATCATCAATGTTTACAGATAACGCATAACCTTGCGCATTCATTTTAATTTGCACAGCATCAGCACCAGCAGAACCCATCACTTCAACTTTCGCTAATTTTTCTTGCGCGTCTTTCATCATCTCTTGAATTTTGCCAGCGTTTTTCATCAAGCTCGCAATATTTCCTAAATTACCTAAATTAAATTTATCACCAAACATTTTTTATACCTCGCTTCTTGAATAAAGTGCATGTGACAATGTACTGCCATCTAAATATTCTAATTCACCACCCATCGGCACACCATGTGCAATGCGCGTACATTTTATTTTTTTTGCGTCAATATGATTTGCAATATATTGCGCTGTTGCTTTTCCTTCAACCGTTGGATTCGTTGCTAAAATAATTTCTTCAATTTTTTCTTCTTGCAAACGCTTTAATAATAATGGAATGCCAATATGATCTGGTGAAATTCCATCGAGCGGAGATAAATGTCCGTGTAAAACAAAATAACATCCGTTGAATGCATGTGTTTGTTCAATTGCAATCATATCTGCAGGACCTTCAACAACACATAATAATGTGTGATTGCGTTTTGTATTGCTACAAAGCGAACATAATTTATGTTCTGTTAATTGTCTGCATCGTTGACATTGCCCAACTGATAAAACAGCTTGTTTTAAGGCATCTGCGAGTGTTTTTGCTTTTTCACGACCACTGTCTGTCAATAATTGATACGCCATGCGTTGCGCTGATTTGGGACCAACGCCTGGCAATGCACGGAGCGCATCGATTAATTGTTTGACGTGAGGCGAGAACATTATCCGTTCGTACCTGTATCACCACCTTCTTTACTTGCTTCAATTGCTTTTTGATCTGTTGGCAATGATAAATTTTTAATTTCATCCGGAATTTGCATTTGTTGCAATAATTCAATTGTTTTTGCTTGTGTTGCTTCTTGAATTTTTTTTACAACACTTTCCCATGCTTCGCGAATGCGTAATTTAAATTCTTTTACGCCACCTTGTAATGCTTTTTCATTAAAATCAATATCAACAAAACCATACGTTGCGGTCATCGTAATTTTAACTGTTTTATCCGATGATTCACCGCTAATTTTAATGTCTGCTAAATTTTGATAAGTGGATTGCATTTGATTTTGCATATCCATAATACTACTTTTAATATCTGATAATAATTGATCTGACATTTTACTTTCTCCGACAAATAATTTAATTAATTAGATTCGATGCTGTCTTCAATAACAGTAGCGCCGAATGTTTTTACAATCCGTTGAACAGATGGATCAGCAGAAATTGCTTTTTTTGCCGATTGTTTTTCACTATTTTGTAAACGCACTGCAAATTCCGCAGGTGTTTCGACTGTATTATCTTCAGCTGTGATCGTCACTTTAATTGCGCGACCTTCCAGTTGCGTAAATGCATCCTGCAAATATTGCTGTTGTTTTATATTAATTAACGCAGCATATTTCGATTTAATAGTGAGATGTACAGCATTATCTGTTCGTGATTTTAACACACATTGCTGCGCAAGCGCGAGAGTAGGGCCGGATAATTTTAATTGAGATAATAATGTGTTCCAACTGTCTGAAATGTTCTTTTCAGCAAAATGCTCGGTAGTTTTTGTTGGTGCTTCTGATGTAATTTTTGTTTCAGGTACTGATTTAACAGTCATCATTCGTATTACACACATTTCAAAACCAATTTGAGGCGTTGGCGAAAGTGGTAAATCACGCTGGCCGGCTAGCGCAATCTGATAATACAATTGAATTTCGTCGCGTGTAAATTCGCTTATAAATTTTTTATCAATCAATTGTTTAATTGAAATGTGATATAGTTGTGTTAATAATTCCGATAAGCAACGCGCAAAATTAACGCCATTTTTTTCCCAAGATTTTGTAAGTGATAATGCAGCGTCTGCATCGCGTGCGTGAATTGCTTTTAATAATGCAGTTATTTCTGCTTTATTTGATAATCCCAACATCGCTCGCGTTTCTGCAGTAGAAATTTTTCCATTGCCATAAGCAATACATTGATCTAATAAACTTAAACTATCGCGCATGCTGCCATTGCTGGATGTTGCAATTAAATTAAGCGCGTCGTTTTCAAATTTTATTTTTTCTGCATTTAAAATAAATTGTAATTGTTTTTCAATTTGATCAATTGTCATTTTTGATAAATGAAATTGTAAACAGCGTGACAAAACAGTGGCAGGTAATTTTTGCGGATCAGTTGTTGCTAATAAAAATTTTACATGTTCGGGCGGTTCTTCTAATGTTTTTAATAATGCATTAAAACTATGTCCAGATAACATGTGCACTTCATCGATTAAATAAACTTTAAATTTACCTTTTGTCGGCGCGTAAGGAATATTATCTAATAATTCGCGTGTGTCTTCGACTTTAGTTCGCGATGCTGCATCAATTTCATATAAATCTGGAAAACGTCCGCTATCAATTTCTTTACAGTTTGAGCATTGTTCGCAGGGTGTTGCAGTCATTCCTTTTTCGCAATTTAAACATTTTGCAAATATTCTTGCGACAGTTGTTTTTCCTGTGCCGTGCGTGCCAGTAAATAAATAGGCGTGATGAATTTTATTTTGTGTTAATGCATTTGAGAGTGATTGAATGACATGCGCTTGTCCAACAATTTGATCAAATTGTTTTGGACGCCATTTTCGAGCTAGAGCTAAATAAGGCATATTTGATAACTCGCACCGATCCCTGTTTGTAAAAGGGTAGCCACAAAAGCCATTACTCGCACCCGAGTCTGTCGCTACCGTTGCTTCCTTCCGGACCTGGCGGAGTTTGCAACATATCGTTGCGAGGTGACCCTTATGGCTACTCTTTTAAAAACAGATTAAAAGCGCACATTTTTGTGCGCTTTTATTTTTATTCCGCAACCATTTCATGACGCGGCACAAACGTTCTTTTATCCCAAGTAAAAAATGCGCCGTAAAAATAAACTATTAAGGATAATATCAATAAATAAATCATGCTGGTTTCTGTTGTGATTGAATTTCCTGGAGAATGATTGTCGCCCAAAAATACAATAAAACACAATCCAATAAAATATAAAATCAACCACGAAACACCTTTAATTGCAGCATAAACATTCTTCGCTACTTTTACTTTTGTTTCGTAATATAAATATAAACAAATTCCGGGAATTACTAATATTAATAATTTCGGAATCAACGGCCAGCCAGCATAAAATAATAATATTGATAATACAAATAATAATAATGGCGCTAATAAATGTGCGAGCGGCAACATAAATTGATTTTTACTGAGCATCAACGCTTTATTTTTAATGCGATTGGAAATAACTACAATTGGCGCAGGCAAATATGAAAATACATGCAACACAGAAATTACCGCGACCAATTGATACCATCCGCGAAACATAAATAAGAAAATACAGCCAACTAACATCGTTGTCACAATTGCGCTTCTCGGATTTTTAAATTTAGGATTCAGCATACTTAAAAAATGTGGCAAATGTCCTTCGCGCGCAAGAGAATACATTATGCGTGAAGCTGATGCAGTAAATGCAGCACCACAAACACCAGGCGATACAACTGATCCAATATAAACAATAATCACCATTAATTGTAAATTAGCTGCTAATAATAATTGAACGTACGGCGAGCGGAAATTAATTCCAGCCCATCCGCTATGTTCCAATAAAGCTGGACTTAAACTTCCAACATACGCAACTTGCAATAACATATATAAAATTAATGAAATTAAAATACTGCCAGCAACTGCAATTGGTAACATTGTTTTAGGTGATTTAATTTCTTCAGAAAATGTCAGTGGTGTTTGAAATCCATTGAATGACATAATCACACCACAAGAAATAATGCTGACAAAAATAGAACTCATTCCAAACGGCATAAATCCACCATCTGTCGTGTTGTCAAAATTGCCTGGATGAAATCCGCTATAAATTAATGCAGCAACTGTTAATAATGGGACAATAATTTTAATCATCGTGAAAAAATTATTAAATTTAATAAAAATTCTCACACTCCAATAATTCACAAACATAAAAAACAACATCAATACAATTGCAGCGGCAATACCAAAATGAGTGAGTTCGTGAGATGGAATGTCATACAAACGATTCCACATTGGCGATAATTGACTGAGGTATTGAACAATTCCTTGCGCTTCAACTGGTGGAACCGCAACAATACACAACCAATTAATCCAAGATGTTAAAAAACCGCAAAAGCGGCCATGTGTAACATTTGCATAATAACCAATACCGCCCGCTGAAGGAAAAATACTACCCATCTCAACAAACAAAAGACCAACTAATAATGCAATGACAGCACCGACAACCCAGGAAACTAAACCTGCAGGACCTGCAACATTGGCAATTTTTTGTGTACTTAATAACCAACCCGATCCAACAATTGACGTAATACCTGTCATCATCAAAGAAAATGTTGAAATATTTCTGTTAAATTTGGTCATGCGCTACAATCCCCGTACTAGTTAAGTAGTATCATTTTACTATTACTATTAATTAAAATTGAACTCGAGTCTACACAGCAGATTATTAAAAGTAAATAATGATACACTGACGCAAAATCACATTTCAGGAGTTTTGTATGATTGTTGAACCAAAAGTGCGTGGATTTATTTGTACCACCGCCCATCCAGTTGGATGTTACCAAAATGTACTAGAGCAAATTAATTACATCAAATCACATCACCGTTTGCCTGAATCATGCAGACCAAAAAATGTTTTAGTGATCGGCGCATCAACTGGATATGGTTTAGCATCTCGCATTGCAACAACTTATGCAGCAAATGCAAAAACGATCGGCGTATTTTTTGAAAAGCCAGCAAGTGATAAACGCACAGCAACAGCGGGTTGGTATAATTCCGCTGCGTTTGAAAAAATTGCACATGCAGATGGACATTATGCAAAAAGTATTAATGGCGATGCATTTTCTGATGAAATAAAAAAACAAACTATCGATTTAATTAAAAAAGATTTAGGAAAAATTGATTTGGTTATTTATAGTTTAGCATCACCGCGTCGCACGCATCCAAAAACGGGCGAAGTATTTCATTCCACATTAAAACCAACTGATAGAGTTTATAAAAATAAAACGGTTGATCCATTAACGGGTGTTGTGAGCGAAGTTGCAATTGAGCCTGCAAATTCAGAAGACATTGCACATACTGTTGCAGTGATGGGCGGTGATGATTGGAAAATGTGGATTGATTTATTGCGCGAAGAAAAATTATTAACAGATGATGCAATTACTTTTGCTTACACTTATGTTGGCCCTGAATTAACACATGCAATTTATAAACATGGAACAATCGGAAAAGCAAAAGATGATTTGCTTGCCACTGCTTATGCGCTAGATAAAAAATTAAAAGCAACTGGCGGACGTGCATTTATCTCTGTCAATAAAGCATTAGTAACGCAATCCAGCTCCGCAATTCCTGTCGTGCCATTATATATTTCTATTTTATTTAAAATTATGAAAGAAAATAAAACGCATGAAGGTTGCATTGAACAATTATATCGTTTACTGCATGATTTTGTTTATACTGGTCGTGATATAAAAACTGATTCAGAAGATCGCATTCGTATTGACGATTGGGAAATGCGTGATGATGTGCAAAAGTCTGTAGATGATATTTGGAAAAAAATATCGACGGATAATATTAATCAATTATCAGATTTAAATGGATATCGTCGAGATTTTTATAAATTATTTGGATTCGAAGTGGATGGTGTGGATTATAAAAAAGAGGTGGATGTGGATGTAAGGATTGATTCCATATGACCGATCAATTGCAGGAAAAATTAGACAAACTCAAACTCACCAAAATCCGCCGCCATATTTTTTTATGCTGCGATCAAACCGAACCACATTGTTGCTTAAAAGAAGTGGGATTAGAATCATGGCAATATTTAAAACGTCGCCTAAATGAATTAAATTTAACTGGCGACGGCGGAATTTATCGCACAAAAGCAAATTGTCTACGTATTTGTTGTGAAGGTCCAATCGCTGTCGTTTATCCTGAAGGCGTTTGGTATAAACACTGCACGCCGGAAGTTTTAGAAAGAATTATTCAAGAACATTTAATTGGTGGTGTGCCTGTTAAAGAATTTGTGATTGCTGAACCTGACAGGGAGCCGCGCGCGTAAGCAAGCGATATTTTATGACTTCAGGTTATCTTCAAAAAATGTCGGTCACGCACGCACAACCCATCCAATACGAATTAATTTTAGATAATCAAAAAATAAATTTAAATAATTTCTTAAATAAAAAAATCTCACTTGAATTTTTAAATGAAATCCACTGTATCCAATGCAACAGAAAAATAAAAAAAACATTTCAACAAGGATATTGTTTTCCATGCATGCAAAAAATAAATGAATGCAATAATTGTATGTTACATCCCGAAAAATGTTTAGTTGAAACAGGAAAATGCGATCCGAATAATTGGGCGCATCAACAATGTCATCAATCACATTTTGTTTATCTCGCCAATTCATCCGGATTAAAAGTCGGCGTGACGCGCACAAAAAATAATCCTACGCGTTGGATTGATCAGGGCGCTGCGCAAGCATTACCGATTTTTCAAACTGTAAATCGTTATCAAGCAGGATTAATTGAAGTTGCATTAAAAGATTTTGTTGCGGATAAAACAAATTGGCGTTTGATGCTTACAAAAAATATTCCGCACATTGATTTAATCACAGAGAAAAAAAGATTATTATCCGAAGCGCAAAAAAATCTGTCGCCGATTTTAAAAAAATATTCTGATGAAATTATTTTGTTAGAAGAAAAAAATGTTTTTACGTTTGAATATCCAGTTTTACAATATCCGACCAAAATAAATTCATTATCATTTGATAAAACTCCTGCAATTACAGGTATTTTGCAAGGAATAAAAGGTCAGTATTTAATTTTTGATGCGGGTGTTTTGAATATTAGAAAATTTGGCGGGTATTTTATAAAAATATTTCAAGAAACTCATTCAAAAACAAATATCCTTTCTTAGTAACCTGAAAATAATTTTTCTCCAATTTCAAAAATCCCATTTCAATCGCTTTTGCTATTTCTTTTTCAATTACAGAAAATTTTAATCCCGTTCTCACTTCAAACATTTCAATCGCAATAGGCTGCATTAATCTCAACGCGTTCATCATAAATTCCAACGGCAATTCTTTTTCTAAAATTATTTTTGTTTCAAATAAATTATTTTTATTTGCGGATAAATATTGCTTCGGATGTTTTGTATTCCATCGTCGCATTATTTTCCCAGAATTAAAATCCGTTAATTTTGCATGCGCGCCTGCGCCAATTGCTAAATAATCCCCAAAAAGCCAGTAATTTAAATTATGCTGGGATTTAATTTTTGCATACGCAGAAATTTCATATTGCTCAAAATTATTTTCATGCAATAATTTTTGCCCGGCATTTTGTATTTCAAATCGATAATCATCATCTGGCAACTTCGGTGGAAAGCGATAAAAAAAAGTATTAGGTTCTAATGTTAATTGATACCAAGAAATATGATTCGGTGATAAATCAATCGCAGTTTGCAAATCAAATAATGCATCATCAATCGTTTGATTCGGCAAACCAAACATTAAATCAATATTAATATTTTGAAAACCCGCACGACGCGCTTCATGAAAAGCATTTTTCGCTTGATTGTTATCATGAATTCTTCCAAGTACTTTTAATTTTTCATCTTGAAAACTTTGCACACCAAGTGAAATGCGATTGATACCAACATCAAAATAACCTTTAAATCGACTTGCTTCCGTCGTGCCAGGATTTGCTTCCAAAGTAATTTCAATTTGATTCGAAATATCCAAATGATCTCTTAAACGCGCAAATAATTTTTCATACGCTTCTGGCGAAAATAAACTCGGCGTGCCACCCCCAATAAAAATAGAATGAATCGCGCGGTTTTGTACAAATGATAATTGTGTTTCTAAATCGAACAGCAGTTGATCGATATACGCTTTTTCAGGCAGTTCACCCGTCGCCGCATGCGAATTAAAATCACAATACGGGCATTTTTTGACGCACCAAGGAATGTGAATATACAAACTCAGTGGAATTTGATCAAATTTCATGTGACTCGCAATTTTTATTCGTTATAATGACGGCGGTATGAACTGTATCATATTTAGGCGCCAACCGATAACCGCTACAAGGGCTATGACATTGAAAAAACATTTTCTGAATTTAATTTTTTGGGTATTTTTGATTTCACCTTTTTCTGCAATTTTGGCAGATGATACAGGTGCAGAAACAATTCCATCCGTGATTGCTGCAGATGAACAAGCAGCGAGTCAACATAATTATGGGCGTACCCTATGCAATAATCCTAATTATTTTTGTCGCCCGGTTGGAAAAAATGATCATTGGTACTCGTTATTTCCTAATTATTTACAACGTCAAGAAGTGATGCGTTTAAATCGCACGAATGTTGCGTTGATGTACCGCAATTGGTTGGTTGTTCCGAAAGATTTTAATAAAACGACATACATGGATATGTCTCCATTACCAAAACATATTGATACGCACGGTCAAAAAGAAGTGTATGTGAATTTAAGTTTATTTGCATTTGGTGCTTATGATAAAACAGGAAAATTAATTTATTGGGGACCAGTTAGTAGCGGTCGTAAAAAATGTTTTGATACCAATGGAATTTGTTCGACAGCAACTGGAAACTTTAGAGTGTTTCGCATGGAAGGAAAAAATTGTATATCACATGAATTTCCGATGGAAACACACGGTGGTTATCCAATGCCTTATTGCATGTATTTTCATAATGGCACAGCGCTGCATTATTCTACTTTGTCCGGTTTTATTAATCGAAGCGATGGTTGTGTGCGTATGTTTAAAGCAGATGCGCAATGGTTAAATAAAAAATTTGTAAAATTAGGAACGTTGGTTGTCGTGACGAAGTAAATAGTTACGGAAGCCCGCGTTGAAGTTCGCGCAGCGAACGGAACAAGGGCGTTTTGCAGTGACCCACCTCACAACGACAAATATTTAATTTATATTTTAAATTTAAAGTAATTCATTATGCCAAAATCCACAAAACTCCTCAGCACAAAAATATTAGCAAAAACCCGCATTTTTACAATCGAAGAAACACGCGTGCAATTTTCAAATGGACATGAACATACGTTCGAGCGAATTTGCGGACGCCATCCTGGCGCTGTAATGATTATCGCAATGTTAGACGACGAAACATTTTTATTAATTCGCGAATATGCACCCGCTGCAAATAAATATATTTTAGGATTTCCAAAAGGCGCGATGGATGAAGGTGAAAATCCTTTAGAATCCGCTAATCGTGAATTAATGGAAGAAACGGGATACGGCGCAAAAGAATTAACGCATTTAGCAAAATGGAGTTTATCGCCCGCGTATTTTAATGCAGATATGGATATCGTTTTAGCAAAAAATTTATATCCAAAAAAATTAGAAGGTGATGAACCAGAAGAAATTGAAGTGATTCCATGGAAAATCAGTGATATTGATAAATTATTAAAACATCCTGAATTTCATGAATCGAGAAGTGTTGCAGGAGTTTTATTACTGGAGAGATTATATGAAAAAAATTAAAATTGCTGTCACCGGCGGCGCAGGACAAATTGGTTATGCATTATTATTTCGTTTAGCATCAGGACAAGTGTTTGGTGCTGACGTAAAAGTAGATTTACATTTATTAGAAATTACACCCGCATTGCCTGCATTAAAAGGCGTTGTGATGGAATTAGATGATTGCGCATTTCCGACATTAGGTAATGTTGTTGTGACAGATGATGCAAATGTTGCAATGAAAGATATTAATTATGCAGCACTCGTCGGATCAGTTCCGCGCAAAAAAGGAATGGAACGTTCTGAATTATTAAAAATTAACGGCGCGATTTTTAAAACACAAGGCAAAGCAATTAATGATCATGCTGCTGATGATGTAAAAATATTTGTTGTCGGAAATCCCTGCAATACAAATTGTTTAATCGCAATGCATCATGCGCCTGATATTTCTCACGATCGTTTTTTTGCAATGACGATGCTTGATCAAAATCGCGCTGTGACGCAATTAGCAAAAAAAGCAAATGTTGATGTTACGGATGTTGAACATATGATTATTTGGGGAAATCATTCGTCTACACAATACCCCGATTTTTATAATGCAAAAATAAAAGGACAGTCTGCATTTGATGTGATTAATGATGAAAAATGGTTTACAGAATATTTTATTCCAACTGTTCAACAGCGCGGCGCTGCAATTTTAGAAGCGCGTGGATTGTCATCCGCTGCATCCGCTGCGAATGCCATTATTGATGGATTAAAAGCATTGCATCACGAAACACCTAAAAATAAGATGTATTCGATGTGTCGCGCATCGAAAGGTGAATACGGTGTTGATAAAGATTTAATTTTTTCTGTTCCGTGTCGTACTGAAAATGGCAAAGTTATTGTTGTTGAAAATATAAAACAAAATGAATTTGGACAAGCAAAATTAAAAGCGACGCTGGATGAATTGCGGGGTGAGTTTGCGGCAGTGAAAGAATTGGGATTGATTTGAAAATATTATCCATCGAAACCTCCTGCGACGAAACTGCTGTTGCTATTTATGATAGCGATGCAGGTTTGCTCGGACAATTAATTCATTCGCAAATTGATTTGCATCAAAAATATGGCGGTGTTGTTCCTGAATTAGCATCACGCGATCATATAAAAAAATTATTACCACTAATTCAACAATTGTTAGATCAATTAAAATTATCTCAAAAAGATATTTCGGGCATTGCTTATACGCGTGGCCCAGGATTAATTGGTGCACTAATGGTTGGCGCATCTGTTGCGCGTAGTTTAGCTTTTGCATGGAATATTCCGAGCATTGGCGTGCATCATTTGGAATCACATATCATGGCAGTGATGTTAGAAAAAGAAAAACCATCATTTCCATTTGTAACATTATTAGTTTCCGGCGGACACACCATGTTACTTTATGCTGAAAAATACGGTGTTTATCGAATTTTGGGTGAAACGCTTGATGATGCAGCTGGCGAAGCATTCGATAAAACTGCAAAATTGTTAGGATTAGATTATCCTGGTGGTCCAGCATTAGCAGCAATTGCAAAACAAGGAAATGCAAAACGTTTTCATTTTCCGCGACCCATGTTAAATCGCCCCGGATTAGAATTTAGTTTTAGCGGATTAAAAACCGCAGCAATAAATTGTTTTCAACAAAATGATCATGACGATCAATTAAAAGCAGATATTGCATGCGCATTTGAAGATGCAGTGATTGAAACATTAATGAAAAAATCAGAACGCGCGCTTGAAGAAATGCATTGCGATCAATTAGTGATTGCAGGCGGTGTTTCTGCAAATGAAAAATTACGCGAGCATGTAAATAAATTGATTAAACAAGGAAAAAAAATATTTTTTCCGCGCAGAGAATTTTGCACTGATAATGCTGCGATGGTTGCAATAAATGGATTGATGCGATTATCAAAAAATGAAAAAGATGCGTTGGATGTAGATGTAAAAGCAAGATGGGCTATGGATGAAATTTAATACACGGAGGTTTTATTTTTGAGGAATTTTTATGAAAATGTTTCGAGTTATTTTTACCCTGTTATTTTCGATGATTTTTTCATTTTCTGTAATTGCTGAAAATAATAATTTAAATTTGAATTATAAAAATCCGCAAACAAAACAAAAAAAAGAATCGAAACCAAAAAATAAATCATGGTATGTGTCGTGGGGATATAATTCTGATAATTGGTCAAACAGTGATATCACTATTATTCAGCCGGATTTGCATAATGCTTTCACTATTTACAATGTAAGCGCTGGTGATTGCCCAGGTTGGACTACAGGATTATTTAATAAAAGTTTGATGGGTCCGCAATATAATATTCGCATCGGTCATTATTTTACGGCTGCGCATACTTGGGGTGTTGAACTCAGTTTTGATCACACAAAATATAATACGAATTTAAATCAAGTTGCGCGTGTTTCAGGTGAAGTGAATGGTGTACCGTTTAATCAAAATGAAGTATTAACATCACAATATTTTAATTATAAATTACATAATGGCGCGAATTTATTAATGGTAAATTTAGTGCGAAGAAAAACAGTTGCTCAATCTTCAAGAGCGCTTTTTCAATTAGCGGCGATTGGAAAATTTGGTGGCGGCGTAATGTTACCGCATCCAGAAAATACTATTATGGGAAACACAGTGGATGTCGGTTCAAAAACATGGTCGAATGCATTTGGATTACATCATGGATGGTGGCAATTTGGTGGTTGGGTTGTTGGTGCAGAAGCGGGCATGCAATTACTTGTTCATCGAAGCGTTTACGTTGAATTAACTGATAAAGAAGCTTTTATTACATTAAATAATATTCAGGTATATGATGGTGTGGCGAGTCAAAGTATGTGGTTGAATGAAGTGATTGGAAATGTCGGTGTCATGTTTTAGGCGAGCGTGAATGCAATGGATGCGTCATATCAAAAGCTAGAATGGAAAAAATTATCTGAACAATTCAAACCGCGAGATCGTGCTGCGTACAAAGGCGATTTTGGACATGTGTTGGTGATTGGTGGCGATCATGGAATGGGCGGCGCTGTTCATTTATGTGCAGAAGCAGCATTGCGTGTTGGCGCTGGATTAGTTTCTGTTGCAACGCGCGCAGAACATGTTTTGCCATTATGCGAATCTCGTCCTGAGATTATGTGTCACGCTGTAAAAAATGCAGCGCAATTATTACCACTTATTAAAAAAGCAACGGTCATTGTGATTGGCACGGGTTTAGGAAAAAGTGATTGGTCGCGCGAATTATTTCAAACTGCTTTAAATACAGAACAAAATAAAGTAGTTGATGCGGATGCATTAAATTTATTAAGCGAAAAACCTCAGAAAAAAAATAATTGGATTTTAACGCCGCATGTTGGTGAAGCGGCGCGATTATTACATTGCAGTACCGCACAAGTACAAGCAGATCGATTTGATTCAGCAAAAAAATTATGTAATCAATATGGCGGCATAATTGTTTTGAAAGGCGCAGGCACTTTAATTCAAGCAGAAAATGAGTTACCGTTTTTATGTGAAGCTGGAAATCCGGGAATGGCTTCTGGTGGAATGGGTGATGTGTTAAGTGGTGTGATTGGCGGTTTATTAGCGCAACATTTTTCGTTATTATCTGCTGCAAAAACAGGTGTTTTATTACATGCGATGGCAGGTGATTTAGCGGCGAAAGAAAATGGTGAGCGTGGATTATTAGCGAGCGATTTAATGCTGTATTTAAGGCAATTGGTGAATGGATGAAAACAATTTTTTTAAATACTCCCGAAGACACAGAAAATATTGCTGCAAAATTAGCAATGCAAATAACAGCACCTGCCACAATTTATTTAGAAGGACAATTAGGCGCTGGAAAAACCACTTTTGTAAAAGGTTTTTTGCGTGGATGCGGATATGAAGGATTAGTAAAAAGTCCGACTTACACTTTAGTTGAAACATATTCTGTAAATGAAGCAGTGATATTGCATGCCGATCTATATCGTATTAATGATCCACACGAATTAGAAATCATGGGTTTTCGAGATTATTTTAATTCAAATACAATCGCATTAATTGAATGGGCATCACATGCGCGCGAGTGGTTGCCAAAACCAACGTTATTGTGCACACTAAAAATACCTGAAGATGGAAAGGGAAGAATCTTAAAGATAAGTGGGAGCATGAGCGTGACAATATGAAAAGAATTTTTTTCGTTGCGTTGACAATATTTCTATTTTCATTTTCTGTATTTGCAAAACCAATTATTTTGCGTGATATGCGCGTGCAAAATTTGTCGCAAGATATGCGAGCAACATTATATTTATCATCATCCACTCAATATCGTACATTTACATTGCATAATCCCACACGTTTTGTAGTTGATTTAAAAAATACAAGAACATATCGCCGATTACAATTTCCATTGCGAAATCCAGTGGTTGATTTTAAATATGCAACACATCGCGATGGAATTTTTCGAATGGTATTTGGTTTGAATAATAGATTCACGCCCATCGTTCACACCTTGCCGCCTGATCAATTTCATCAGGCGCGATTGCAAATTATTTTTCCACGATTATCTTCATCAACACCATCTTGGTTGAAGCATAATGTTTTTTTACCGCAGAAAACTAGTAAAAATATCACTGCAGAACCAATTGGAAAAGCTGTGTTAACTGATACGGAAAATAGTAATCAGCATCGTGATATTATTATTGTTGTTGACCCAGGACATGGCGGAAAAGACCCAGGCGCGACAGGACCTGGTGGCACACATGAAAAAACAATTGTGTTATCTATTTCAAAAAAATTACAACGTTGGATTGATGAGCAACCTGGTTATCGTGCATTATTAACACGTACAGGAGATTATTATTTAACATTGCGTCAGCGATTACGTATTGCACGAAAAGATAAAGCAGATATGTTTATTGCAATTCATGCGGATACATGGAGAAATAGAACTGCAGGCGGCGTTTCTGTTTTTGCATTATCCCAAAAAGGAGCAACAAGTGAAGCAGCACGTTGGTTGGCAGCACGTGAAAATGCATCTGAATTAATGGGCGGTGTTGATTTGCAAGATAAATCACATTTACTAAAATCAGTATTAATTAATTTATCACAAGCAGCAACTATTCGTTCTAGTTTAGAAATTGGAAATGATTTGTTGGCAACGATTAAACCGATTGCGCGATTGCATCATGATCGTGTAGAACAAGCTGCATTTGTCGTATTGAAATCACCTGATATTCCATCTTTATTAGTTGAAACTGGATTTTTATCGAATCCAAACGAAGAGCGTAAATTGCGCAGCCAAACTTATCAGAATAAATTGGCGTATGCGATTATGCTCGGAATTCGCCATTATTTTTCAACGCATCCCCCGCGTGATACTTGGTTAAGTTATTGGCGTCATCATCCGCGCAATACTTAAATACATAATTCACATTGTCAAACAAAATTATTTATTTTTTTTTCAAAAACACGGATATAAATTTTAAAAAATTAGTTTTATGATGTGTTTCGTATTTATTTTCAGGGATATTTTATTATGAATAGAAAAATTACGTTTGCGGGATTATTGTTAATTATTATTAATGGAACGATTGGTTCTGCTTGGCTTTTTGCACCATTTTATGCTGCAAAAATAGCGGGATCGGGCGCAATATTAGCATGGATTTTAGGTGGATTCATGACTATTTTAATTGCGTTTACTTTTGCTGAAACTTCCGGACAAATACCTATGGTGGGCGGCACAACAGAAGTTGCGCGATATACACATGGTGAATTAACTGCATTTATTGTGAGTTGGATTGCATGGATTTCAAATATCACCATTCCTGCAATTGAAGTGCAAGCAGTGTTGCAATACGCAGCAAATTACTTACCGTTTTTAATTGTGAAGTCACAAAGTGGTGCTGATGTATTATCATTTGTTGGGATTTGTTGTGCTGTTGTTTTAATGTTTGGGCTAGTATTTTTAAATACGCACGCAATAAAAACAGTATTACGATCAAACATTATTATTTTATTTTTTAAAGTCGCTGTTATTTTACTCACAATTTTTGTGATTATGGGAACGGTATTTCATACAAGTAATTTTGCTGCAGTAGGTGATTCACATCTTGGTTTTTGGAAATCAATTTTAACTGCGTTAGCAACAGGTGGTGTTGCATTTGCATTTGTTGGTTTTAAACATGGTGTAGAATTATCGGGTGAAACAATTAATCCGAAAAAATCAGTACCGCTTGCAATTGTTGGATCAGTTGTAATTTGTTTATTGTTATATTTAGGATTACAAATTGTATTTATCGGCGCAATTGCTCCAATTGATATTGCAACAGGGTGGCAACATCTTTCATTTACAGGCGATTTAGGACCATTTGCAGGAATTGCTGGCGAGCTAGGATTATTTTGGCTGGTAAAATTATTAATGACAGATGCAGTTGTTTCGCCGTTGGGTGCAGGTTCAGTTTATGTTTCATCTACTGCGCGATTAACATATGCGATGTCGAGCAATGGTTATTTCCCAAAACTTTTTTCGAAATTGAATGTTGGTGATGTCCCAGTTGCTGCTATTTTATTTAATACAATTATTGGATGTTTGTTATTTTTGCCACTACCAAATTGGCAAACCATGGTGCAATTTCTAACATCTATTATGGTAATTTCGTATGCGATGGGACCCGTTGCATTAATGTCATTAAGACAAATTAAAAAGGAAAGTAATCCTGGTTTTAAATTACCATTTGCAAAATTTCTTGCACCGCTCGCATTTTATTTTTGCAATTTAATTAGTTATTGGACGGGATGGGATACAGTTTCAAAAACTATTATTGTTTTATTTATTGGTGTAGTGGTTTTACTCTTTGCAAAACGTAAAAATTATAGCGCAACAATTGTTTCTATAAAATCTGCACTCTGGCTTGTGCCATATTTTATAGGCTTAACACTTATTTCTTATCTCGGTGCATTCGGTGGAAAAAATATTATTCCGTTTGGATGGGATTTTGCTGTCCTTGCTGTATTTTCATTTGTTATTTTTCACTTTGCTGTAAAAGGTAGTGAATATTGTGATGAAAAATCTAGAAGTGTTTTCGCTGTAGCAATTGAAGCATGAGTGAAAACGAAGATTCAAAATTGAATAGGCGTTTTACATGCTTCAAAGAATCATCTGAAGTAGCGAGCGTTCTGTTGTGATGAGGTGTTGGGTGAGCAGCGTCTAAGCCTATGGATGGCGAAGACGAGCCTACAGGGATGTATTCACGGCGTCTGCGAACACAATACCTCGTCACAACAGAAAAGCGAGCGGAAACAGATCCGAATTTTTTAGAATATGCGAAACCCCTAAAAACGAGGCATTTATGTTATTCCGTGACAAGCATGTTGGAATTATCGGTGGCGGCGCAAGCGGTATATTTGCATTATGCTATTTAATTGATTTAAAAATTGAAGCAGATGATTTGTTGCCATTACAAATAACACTCATTGAAAAAAATGAAATATTGGGCGAAGGAATGGCATATCGTTCTGATCATCAATCTAATTTGTTAAATACTGCCGCTGGATTATTTAGCGGAATGAATGATGATCAACGTCCTCATCTTAAAAATCAACCATCATTTTTAAAATGGGTGCGTGAAAATCAAGATGCATGGGCTGCGCATTGTCCGACGCTCATGTTGTCCGACATTACTAAAAATTCTTATTTGCCGCGTTGTTTAGTGGGTATTTATTTACGTCACATTTTGCATTTTTATACTGACATTGCTCGAAAATATAATACTACAATTCATTTTTTATTAGACGAAGTGCAAGATATAAATTTTGATGTGGAGCTTGGTTGGGAAATAGTATTGTCGTATCAAAAAACGCTTTCTTTTTCTCATGTAATATTAGCAATCGGTGGCTTTTTAAAAAATAATTTTCAACATTTGCACCATGCGGATAATTATTTTAATAATCCATGGCCAAATAAAAATAATTTGAAAAAAATATTATCTTGTAAGACTGTTGGTATTATCGGAACAAAATTAAGTGCATTAGATACAGCTGGAATTTTGAGATCACATCATTATTCTGGAAAAATAGTGATGGCGTCACGCTCTGGTTTTTTGCCGTCAGTGAAAAATGTTCATCATGTTTATAATCCTATTTTATTAACAACCGACACACTGCATCATTTAAATCGACATGGCGATATTAAACTAAATGATGTAATCAATTTAGTGAAATCAGAAATTGAATACGCAAGTGGAAAAAAAATTGCATGGAAAAAAATTGAAATGAAAAAACGATTTTCGATGAGCTGGTTATATTGGCAAATTAATATGGCAAAAAATCCCGCTGTGTTGTGGCAATCTGTTTTAGCTTCAGCAAGCGATTTTTTTATTTCTGCATGGCATTGTTTAAATCCACAAGAAAAATTATTTTTTACAAAACATTTTGCGCAGATTTGGGAAACGTATCGTTTTTCTATGCCGCTATGCACAGCAAATGAAATTGTTAATTTAATTCAAAGTGAGCAGTTAAATTTATTTTCTGATGTGTCTCACCCTGAAATACATAATAAAAAAATAATATTAAAAGGCTTTGATAGCTTTAAAAAGAAATTTATTTCCATTGAAACTGATTTTTTAATCAATGCAACCGGTATCAATTATGATGTTAATTCCATTAGTTCATCTTTATTAAAAAATATTTTGCAACGCGGTATTGCGAAAGCAAATCCGTATGGTGGTATTAATGTTAATTTTAATTCTTTTGCTGTTTCAGATTTTCAAACGTTGTACGCGATTGGCGATTTAACAAAAGGCACACAATTTTTTACTAACTCGTATTTGGTATGCAGTGATCAAGCAGCCACTGTTGCAAAATCAATTTTATTAGATTGCGAGCAAAATAATTTTATGCATTTGGCGCGATTTAATGTTGAAAAAACAGCAGGACAATCGATGTATGCACACTAATACAAAAAAACAATCATTGGTTTTTTTGATTATTTTAATTATGTTGGTTTCGCTGTCAACATTTTCAACTAATCTTTATATTCCTGCATTGCCATCTATGGTTTTATTATTTCACAGCAATTCTACAAGCTTGCAGCAATCGCTGGTAAGCTTTACATATGGTTTTGCAATTTGCATGATATTAAGCGGTATTTTAGCGGACACACTTGGTAGAAAAAACACATTATTAATTGGATTATTTCTTTACTGCGTTACATCATTGTTAATTTTATTTTCTCAGCATTTATTTTCATTAATTTTACTGCGTTTTTTGCAAGGATTAGGCGGATGTGCTGGAACTGTCGTTGCAAGAGTGATTGTGCGAGATCAATTTGATGATAAAACAGCGGTTGGAATTTTAGCATTATTATCTAGCGGAATGGCAATTGCTTTTATTGCTGCGCCCTTATTAGGATCAATGCTGGTGCATTTTTTTTCTTGGAAAGCGTGTTTTGCTTTGATGTTAATAATTGGCGCCTCTTTATTTGCATTTGTTTTATTTATTTTTAGAGAGCCCGTCACAATTATTAAAAAAATAGACTTATCACATGTACTATTGCAATATACTCGCGCCTTACAATCTAAATCATTTTTAATTCACACATTTGCAATTTCAATCACATGGACTGGTTTTTTTTTAATTGTGATGGAATACCCATTTTTTATTATGAAGCAATTGAAATTTTCAGTTGTTGCGTTTGGTTTTATTTTCTCTGTGATTTTATTTGCTTATTTAGCAGGTGCGCGTCTTGCTCGATATTTTTCACATCGAGGAATAATGTCAGAGCGTGCAGCATTGTATGGAATTATGATAATGTTGCTCGCTACTTTTTTTGGTGCCGTGACTTTGTCTGAAATTCAATTTCATCAATCAATTTTGCTAGCGATCGCTGGATTTTTTTATTTACTCGGCTTAGGTATTCAAGTTCCGAACAGTCAGTTTGCTGCAATTCCATCCGCAGAAAAAGGATCAGCAACGATGACAAGCTTATTTTACTTTATCGAAATGATTGTCGTTGCTGCGTTAAGCGGATTTTTTAAATCGCATTTTGAGATGAGTGGGGCGGTGTTGTGGCATGTTTTATTTTTTCTATCGTTGTTTTTATTTTTTGTATATATTGCTGTGGTTTTTTATCCGCCCACCTTGATTTTAGAAAAATAGTTTAAAATATAATATTGGATTTTTTGCAATATTTCATAAAATGGTATATACTATTATGAAATGGCATGTTAAATTTACCGGAAAATCGAGTAAACAAGCAATTTTACTGAATGAAGATGCAATGTTTGTATTGCAGGTTTTGTTAGAAGATTTAAAAAACAAAGGTCCAGCGCCTGGAAAAAATTGGCCTAATTATGGAAAATTGCACGGAAAGAAAAATGAAGACAGGCGACATTGTCATATTTTAACAGGTAGGCCAATCTACGTTTGTTGTTGGGAAGTGCTGAAGCTTGAACGATTAATAAAGGTATATTATGTCGGTACCCATGAAAAAGCACCATATTAATTTTGGTAAAAAAAATAAAATGATTATATTACGCGATTCGGGCGTTGTTTATAAAATTCCCAAAAAAATTGCTCGAAAATATATTACAACCGACGATGATTTAGTTTCAGTTGATGATGTTTTTTCAGAAATTAATAAAAAATATACAAAACCCGGGGCATTGCTTCGAGGAATAAGAATGCGTGAGCATTTAACACAAACTGAATTGGCTGAAAAATTAAAGGTGACGCAGTCCGACATTTCGCAAATGGAAAGTGGTGTGCGTCCCATTGGTCGAATCATCGCACGCAGAATTGAAAAATTATTTGATCTTGATTACCGTTCGTTTTTGGCATAATAGCGCATACCACTTAAAGCGAACATTTCAGGCGCTCAAAAATACCACGGAAGTATTGACCTAACAGACTGGCATCAGTAACATACGGTTTCTTGAGTTTGCCAGTAGAATTCCCCGGTAGCTCAGTGGTAGAGCAGGTGACTGTTAATCACTTGGTCGGCAGTTCGAACCTGTCCCGGGGAGCAAATTTCAAACAATTATCCCTTGATAAACTGTTCCATCCGCTCAACTGCCAATTTCAGCGTTTCAATATTAGTTGCATATGATAAACGAATAAAACCAGGCGCGCCAAATTCAGTGCCGGGCACAACTGCGACATGCGCTTTTTCTAAAATCAATTCGCATAAAGCAATATCATCTTTCAATCCTTGTCTCGCGATCGCTTTTTCAACATTTGGAAATAAATAAAATGCGCCATCAGCAGGCGGACAAATTACGCCAGAAATTGCATTTAATTTTTGATGAATAAAATCATGACGTTCTTTAAAAACTTTTTTTAAATTATGTAAAAATTCTTTTTCGCCTGTTAATGCAGCTGCTGCAGCATATTGTGAAATAGATGTTGGATTCGATGTGCTGTGCGATTGAATTTTTGTCATCGCTTTAATAATTGCAACAGCGCCCGCAGCATATCCAATTCGCCAACCCGTCATCGCAAAAGATTTTGAAACACCGTTGCAAACAATCGTACGTTCTTTTAATTCAGGACAGACATTCACAATATTCACAAATGGATTTATTCCCCACAAAATATGCTCATACATATCATCTGATGCAATTAATACTTGCGGATGTTTTAATAATACTTGCGCCAAAGAAAATAAATCTTCTTTTGTATATGCCATTCCGGTTGGATTATTTGGACTATTGATAATTAATATTTTTGTTTTTGGTGTAATGGCTTTTTCTAATTGCGTTGCAGTAATTTTAAATCTATTTTCTACGCTCGTTTTTACAATAACATTTACACCGCCCGCTAAACTCACCATCGCAGGATAGGACACCCAATAAGGTGCAGGCGTAATCACTTCATCACCATCATTTAAAACCGCTTGCATTAAATTATAAAAACTTTGTTTTGCGCCGCAAGAAACAAGAATTTGTTCGGACGTATAATCTAAATGATTTTCATTTTTAAATTTTTTAATGATCGCATCTTTTAATTCTGGAATACCATCCACTGCTGTATATTTCGTATATCCCAGCTCAATTGCTTTTATTGCTGCTTTTTTAATAAATTCTGGCGTATCAAAATCAGGCTCACCCACGCTCAAATTAATGACATCAATACCTTGTGCTTTGAGTTGTTTTGTTTTGCCATTGATTACTATTGTTGCGGAGGGTTTGACGGCATTGGCGCGATTTGAAATTTGCATAAGACGATCCTTTTATTGTCTACAATACTGTAAAGAAATTGGGTTTGCTTTACAATGTCGTGTGAATAAAAGTGTCAATGCGAGCAGATATGTCCCAATTTGAATTAAAATCACCATTTCAGCCAACTGGCGATCAACCGCAAGCAATCGAAAAACTAGTCGATGGGTTAAATTCGGGATTAATGTATCAAACTTTATTGGGCGTAACCGGTTCTGGAAAAACATTTACAATTGCCAATGTCATTAATCGCGTGCAAAGACCGACATTAGTTTTAGCGCCGAATAAAACATTAGCGGCGCAATTATATGCTGAGCTGCGAGAATTTTTTCCAAAAAATGCAGTGGAATATTTTGTTTCTTATTATGATTATTATCAACCTGAAGCATATGTTCCATCGACCGATACTTTTATTGAAAAAGATGCATCGATTAATGCGCAAATAGAACAAATGAGATTATCTGCAACAAAAGCAATGTTAGAACGCGATGATACAATTGTTGTTGCAACGGTTTCTGCGATTTATGGTTTGGGCGATCCAAAATTATATTTAAGCATGGTATTGCACGTGAGCGTTGGTGAGCGAATTGATCAGCGCGAATTATTGCGACGATTAGCAGAAATGCAATATTCGCGAAATGAATTAGAATTAAATCGCGCAAATTATCGTGTTTCAGGCGATGTCATTGATATTTTTCCTGCGGATTCTGAAAAAGAAGCAATACGTATAAAATTATTTGATGATGAAATTGAAGCGATACAAAGTTTTGATCCGCTATTAAATAAAGTGACACAAAAATTACAACGCATTACTATTTTTCCAAAATCACATTACGTCACGCCGCGTTCTCGCATTTTGAAAATGATTGACGAAGTGAAAATTGATTTAAAATCACAATTAGCCTATTTTCAAGCGGAAAATAAACTAGTTGAAAAACAACGTTTAGAACAACGCACATTATTTGATATTGAAATGATGATTGAATTAGGTTATTGCTCTGGCATTGAAAATTATTCGCGTTATTTATCTGGAAAAAAACCGGGTGAGCCACCACCAACATTAATGGATTATTTACCGAAAAATGCGTTGTTAGTAATTGATGAATCGCATGTGACGATTCCACAATTAGGCGCAATGTATAAAGGTGATCGCGCGCGCAAAGAAAATTTAGTGAATTTTGGATTTCGTTTGCCATCCGCATTAGATAATCGTCCACTGCGTTTTGACGAATTTGAAAAAGCTGCGCCACAAATGATTTTTGTTTCTGCAACGCCGAGTGAATATGAAGCGACACACAGCACTGATATTGTTGAATTGGTTGTGCGTCCAACAGGATTATTAGATCCTATTGTTGAAATTCGTCCTGTCAAAACACAAATCGAAAATTTATTATCAGAAGTAAAAATTCGCGCTGCAAAAAATGAACGCGTGTTAGTCACAACATTAACAAAAAGAATGTCGGAAGATTTAAGTGAATATTTTGCGGAAGCGGGTGTGAAAGTGCGTTATTTACATTCTGATATTGAAACCGTTGAACGCGTAGAAATTTTACGTGATTTGCGACTCGGTGTTTTTGATGTATTAATCGGGATTAATTTATTGCGCGAAGGTTTAGATTTACCGGAAGTATCTTTAGTTGCAATTTTAGATGCGGATAAAGAAGGTTTTTTACGATCAGAAAGATCATTGGTGCAAACGATTGGACGCGCAGCGCGTAATTTGCATGGCAGGGCGATTTTATATGCGGATGTTGTTACAAAATCAATGCATCGCGCTATTCAAGAAACAGATCGCAGACGAGCAAAACAGCAAGAATATAATGAAAAACATCACATCACGCCGACCGGGATACAGAAAGCAGTTCATGGTATGATAGAAAATAGCGTTAAAGTGCATGAGGCGGAAGTTGCAGCGCTTGATATTTTATCGATGACACCAAAAGCGTTAGAAAAAAAATTAAATGAATTAGAAAAAACTATGTTTCTTGCTGCGAAAAATTTAGATTTTGAAAAAGCAGCGATGATAAGAGATCAAATTGCGAATACAAAGAAAAAATATTACGGAGTTTTATGACCGAAAACGCGAAAAGTGTTCAACGCACAATTCGTTGGTATGCAATTTCTGCCGTGCTTTTAACGGGTTTCGTAATTGCGTTGGTTGTAATGTTGCCATTGCAAGCACGATTATTTGATATGCAAAAACAACACGTGCAGTTTTCGCGTGATGCGAGCGTGCTTGTGATTCATTCTTATTTTCAACGAGAATCTAAAAATCCGCTCACTGCATTTGATCGCAAGAATGCCGCCATTACAATACGAAAAATTCAACAATTAATGAATGAAAAAGTGCATGGATATTTAGGAAATGTGTTTATTTATCGCGTGCAAAATCATCAGTTATCGTGGATTTTTAGCAACAAAAAAAATTCTCAACAGAATCTTATTGGGTCGTGGAATAATGCAGATGTGAATTCGATGCTTGTGAATAGTGTCGAACAAAATAAATCAGGCACCTTATTTAAAACAATCGATCATGAAAATTTTATTATATCGTATACCGCAATACCTGATGCGCCATTGGGTTTGGTTGTGGTTGCTAACAAAATGGATTTATATCATGCAATGCAACATGCCGCATTTATGTTGTTGCTGATCGTGATGTTGATTTTATTTTTCTTTGCGTTGGGCTTAGCAGCGGTATTGCGACCATTATCCAATCGAACATTATTAGAAACGCATGAATTAGAACTGTTGGTTGAGCAAGGTCGAGAAAAATTAAATGAATTGAATAAAAGATTGTATCGCCTCGCCATGATTGATTCTTTAACGAATGCGTTAACACGTCGCGCATTTTATGTGAGATGTAAAGAAGAATTATCACGATGCAAACGGTACAATCGCTCATTTGGTTTATTATTTTTAGATATTGATAAATTTAAAGCGGTGAATGATACGCTTGGACATGATGCAGGTGATTTTTTATTAAAAGAATTAGCGCATCGCATCACACAAATGATTCGCGAAGAAGATGTGTTAGCGCGTCTGGGTGGTGATGAGTTTGCATTATTATTACCGGAAAAAAATGATTTTGCATCGCTCGCAATTGTTATGGATCGAATTAAGCAGTGTATCGCACCACCCATGAAATTTAAAAATCATATATTTTCATGTGCGGTGAGTATTGGTGCAGCTATTTATCCAGTGGATGGTGAAGATATTGATGAGCTACTTAAAATTGCGGATGATAGAATGTATGAGGAAAAAAATCTTTAACCTAAATGTGAACGAATAAAATCACGTGCCTTTTTTGCAGCAGTTAAATCAACGCCAGTTTCAATTTTTAATTCTTTTAATAAATCTAAAACGGATTCTGTTGCGACATTTCCTGTCGCGCCTTTTGCATAAGGACAACCACCTAAACTGCCGACCGAAGAATCTATTTTTGAAATACCTAATTGCAAACACGCAGAAATATTTTCAATTGCTCGCCCATATGTATCGTGAAAATGAATCGCAACTTTTTCAATTGGAATAAATTTATTGACCGCGTGAATTAATTCTTGTGCGAGCGGTGGTGTGCCAGTTCCAATTGTATCGCCCAATGCAATTTCATCGCAGCCCATGTCAAATAATTTTTTTGCAAGTGTTACAGTTTTTTCAATTGCAATAAATTTTTCGTAAGGACAACCCATTACGCACGAAATATATCCACGTATAAAAATATTTTTTTGTTTTGCGATTTTTATTATTTCTGAAATGCGTTGCAAACTTTCTTCAATTGAGCAATTTGTATTTTTTTGTGAAAAAGTTTCTGAGACAGTGGTGAAAACAGAAATATATTTGCAGCCGCATAACAAAGCATTTTCCAAACCTTGTACGTTTGGAATTAACGCTGCATATTTTGTTTTATTATTGGAGCGAAAATGTTTCATTATAATTTCATGATCAGAAAGTGCGGGAATTTTTTTTGGATTTACAAAAGCAGTTGCTTCGATGATTGGAAAACCGGCTTGTGTTAATAATTCAATAAATTTTATTTTAATTTTTGTTGGTATAAAAACTTTTTCATTTTGTAAACCGTCGCGAGGACTGACTTCGGTGATGATGACTTTTTTTGGAAGATTCATAATAAATCCTTTTAAATTTTAGCAGCCCATTTATTTGCATTTGCCACAATTTCTTTTACATCTAACTTTGTGAACTCACCCTGATTTAATATTTGTTTTCCTGCAACAAAAACATCATCAACTTGCATACGATTAACAGCATACACTAAATGTGAAATCGGATTAAAAACCGGCTGCGTAAAATAATGTCCTAAATTAATCGTAATTAAATCAGCTTGTTTTCCAACTTCAAGCGAGCCAATTTCTTTTTCTAATCCCAATGCTTTCGCACCATTAATGGTTGCCATTTCTAATGTTGTCATGGCATCTAAAACAGTAGGATCTTGATTCACGGCTTTTGCAATAAAAGCAGCAGTGCGTAATTCGCCAAACATATCTAAATCATTATTGCTTGCCGCGCCATCTGTTCCTAAACAAACATTCACACCTGCTTTCATTAATTTTACAACGGGCGCAAAACCACTCGCTAATTTTAAATTGGATTCTGGATTATGTGAGATATGCACTTTTTTTTCTGCGCATAATGCAATTTCTTCATCTGTTAAATGCACCATATGCACCGCAATAAATTTTTCATCTAATAAACCTAATTCAGCAAAGCGTTGTAACGGACGTTTACTATATTGCTTTAAATCAATATTAATTTCAGATTGTGTTTCATGTAAATGAATATGAACACGCAAATTATTGTCATCAGCAAGTTTTTTTGTTTCTAATAAAATGCGATCGTCTGTAATGTAAGGCGAATGTGGTGCAAGCATGTAAGTAATTAATTTACTATCGGGACGATTTTTATATTCGTGTTTTGCTTTTGCAATACATTCATCCCCATCTTTTGCCCAACCCGTTGGTGCGTTTCCAACCCATAATCCAATTGATGCGCGTATGCCTGCATCAATTGCTGCGCGTGCTGTATCATTTGGATAAAAATAATGATCATTAAAGCAAGTTGTGCCGCCGCGTAACATTTCAATAATCGCAAGTGAAGATCCATCATAAACACTTTTTGCATTAATGGTTTTTGCTTCTGCAGGCCAAATATGATTATTGAGCCAATCCATTAATTCTAAATCATCCGCTAATCCGCGAAATAAATTCATCGGTGTGTGTGCGTGCGTATTAATTAATCCCGGCATCACCACATGATCTTTGCGATCAATATTATTTTTCGCGGAATAATTTTTTTTTGCATTTTCTGTCGGCATAATAGCGATTATTTTGTCATGATGAATTGCAACAGAATGATTTTCTAAAACTTGATTGCGAGGCACAATCGGGACGACCCAACGTGCGTGAATTAGTGTGTCAATTGCTTGCATGAAATGTCCTTTTTATCTGAAAATTTACTCGCGGTTATCGTAACAAAAAAGCTTTGATTGTGATATGATTATCGCTTACAAAATCATGCAATAAAGGCAAAAAACATGTCAGATTTGGCGAAAGAAATTACAACGATTACGATCGAGAGTGAATTAAAACAATCTTACTTAGATTACGCGATGAGCGTTATTGTTGGGCGAGCATTGCCTGATGTGCGCGATGGGTTAAAACCTGTACATCGCCGCGTTTTATTTGCCATGCAAGAATTGGGAAATGATTCGAATAAACCGTATAAAAAATCAGCGCGTATTGTCGGTGACGTAATCGGTAAATACCATCCGCATGGAGATACAGCAGTTTACGACACAATTGTACGTATGGCGCAGCCATTTAGTTTGCGTTACATGTTGGTGGATGGGCAAGGTAACTTTGGTTCAGTCGATGGCGATGCGCCAGCTGCAATGCGTTATACCGAAATTAGAATGTCGCAATTTGCGCATTATTTATTAGCAGATCTTGACAAACAAACCGTCGATTTTCAGCCTAATTATGATGAAACGGAACAAATGCCATCGGTTTTGCCAACGCAAGTGCCGAATTTATTAGTGAATGGTTCATCTGGAATTGCAGTCGGAATGGCAACGAATATTCCGCCGCACAATATCACTGAAATTATCGATGCAACACTTGCGCTAATTGATAATTCAGAATTAACCATCGATGAATTAATGAAATATGTTCCAGGTCCTGATTTTCCAACCGCAGGAATTATTAATGGGCGCGCAGGAATTGTTCGCGCTTATCGAACAGGTCGCGGCAAAATTTATGTGCGCGCAAAAACCGATATTGAAACCAATGAAAAAACAAATCGCGTATCGATTATTGTGCATGAATTACCGTATCAAGTGAATAAAGCAAGATTGTTAGAGCGTATCGGCGAATTGGTTCGCGACAAACAAATTGAAGGTATTGTTGGTTTGCGCGATGAATCTGACAAACGCGGAATGCGCATGGTAATTGAAGTGCGTCGCGGCGATCAACCTGAAGTTGTTTTAAATAATTTATATGCGCAAACACAATTACAAACTGTGTTTGGAATTAATATGGTCGCGTTATATAACGGCCGTCCGCAAGTCATGAATTTAAAATTTATTTTAAATGCATTTTTACAACATCGTCGTGAAGTTGTTACGCGTCGTACCATTTTCTTATTAGCAAAAGCAAAAGATCGCGCGCACATTTTAGAAGGTTTGGGTGTTGCGCTTGCAAATATTGACGCAATTGTTGCATTAATTAAATCAGCAAAAACACCAGCTGATGCAAAAATTTTATTATTAGAAAAAACATGGGCGCCTGGAATTGTTGCGCAAATGCTTTCAAAAGCAGGTGCAAATCAAACGCGTCCAAATGATTTGGATGAAAAATTTGGTTTGCATAATGAAAAATATCATTTGTCGCCAGAACAAGCGCAAGCCATTTTAGATTTGCGTTTGCATCGTTTAACCGGTTTAGAAACTGATAAAATTCACGATGAATACAAACAATTAATTGAAGACATAAATGCATTAATGGAAATTTTATCGAATCCAGATCGTTTGCATGCTGTGATTCGCGAAGAATTAACAGCAATTAAAACGCAATTTGGTGATGCGCGTCGTACTGTTATTTTAGAAAATCACGAAGATTTAAGTTCTGAAGATTTAATTACCGAAGAAGATTTGGTCGTCACATTATCTCACGAAGGATATATCAAATCACAATCACTCGACAGTTACGAATCACAACATCGCGGCGGCCGCGGTAAACGCGCAACATCGGTGAAAGAAGAAGATTATGTTAAAAATATTTTAGTTGCGAATTCGCATCATACAATTTTATGTTTTTCAACGATGGGTAAAGCATATTGGCTGAAGACATATCAAATTCCGCAAGCAGGAAGAATTGCACGCGGACAACCGATTGTGAATTTATTGCCATTAGAAAAAGATGAATTAATTACGGCAATTTTACCAGTTGCGCAATTTGATGAGACACATTTTATTTTTATGGCAACACAAAATGGTACGGTGAAAAAAGTAGTTTTATCTGAATTTGAAAATCCGCGTTCAAACGGAAAAATTGCATTAGGATTACACGAAGGTGATCGCTTAATTGGTGTTGCATTAACGGATGGAAAACAAGATATCATGTTAGTGAGCGATGCTGGAAAAGCAATTCGTTTTTCAGAAGATCAAGTGCGCGCAATGGGAAGAACTGCAACCGGTATACGCGGCATACGTTTAAAAGCAGATCAAAAATTAATTGCATTAATTATTCCGAAAAAAGATGGCACGATTTTAACGGTTACTGAAAATGGTTACGGTCAACGCACTGAAGTAAATGATTATCGTGAATGTGGTCGCGGTGGACAAGGTGTCATTGCAATTCAAACTACCGATCGAAATGGAAAAGTTGTAGGTTCTGTTCCAGTGCAATCTGATTCTGAAATTCTATTAGTAACGAATGGCGGCACATTAGTTCGCATTCCAGTTGCTGAAATAAATGTAATCGGTCGTAACACACAAGGCGTTCGCTTGATTAACGTTCAGGAAAATGAAAAAGTCGTGAGTGTTGAGAGTGTGGATGCGACACTGGGATCGACTGATGAATAAAATTTTTAATTTCAGCGCGGGTCCTGCAATGATGCCGCCAGAAGTGATGAAACAAGCGCAAGCAGAATTTTTAAATTGGAATAATTTAGGTGTTTCGGTTGCGGAAATTTCACATCGTAGTCAACCATTTTTAGATTTGGTAAAAGAAATTGAAAAAGATTTGCGTGATTTATTAAAAATCCCTGCAAATTATCATGTTTTGTTTTTATCGGGTGGTTCGCGCACACAATTTGCTGCCGTGCCAATGAATTTATGTGATGATTTTAAATCTGCTGCGTATGTATTAACAGGTCATTGGGGAAAAGTTGCTGCAACTGAAGCCGCGCGATTTATTAATACCAAAATTGTTGCAAGTTCTGAATCGGCACATTACACATTTATTCCGCCAGAAAAAACTTGGGAAAATTTTTCTGATTGCGCTTATTTGCATTATGTTGATAATGAAACCATTCACGGTGTTGAATTTGATTTTATTCCTGATGCAAAAAATATCCCACTTGTGTGTGATATGTCATCTAATTTTTTATCACGTCCTTTTGATGTCAGTAAATTCGGTTTAATTTATGCGTGTTCGCAAAAAGATATTGGAATTTCTGGTATTACGATTGTTATTATTCGTGATGATTTATTAAAAAGAAAACCGCATTCATTTTTGCCGGCGATGATGAATTATGATTTGCAAGTACAAAATAATTCTATGTATAACACGCCGCCAACTTATTCTTGGTATTTTGCCGGATTAATTTTTCAATGGTTGAAAAAGCAGGGTGGGTTGAACGTTATTGCGAAAAGAAATGCTGAAAAATCAGCGAAATTATATGATTATTTAGATTCACAAACTTTTTATAAAAATAATGTTGATAAAAAATGTCGATCACAAATGAATATTATTTTTAAATTACCTACGCCAGAATTAGATGACCAATTTGCAAAAGCGGCAAGCGCAGCAGGATTTATGGGATTAAAAGGCCATAAAGTTCTCGGTGGAATTCGTGCCAGTATTTATAATGCAATGCCGATGGAAGGAATTGATGCATTGATTTCTTTTATGAAAGAGTTTGCGAAAAAAAATGGGTGATATTTTTTGTATTTCACCCAATCAAAAAATCGTTGGAGATATTTTTGTTTCGGGCGATAAATCAATTTCCCATCGCGCGGTTATTTTATCTTCTATTCGCGATGAAATCACAACCATTTCAAATTTATTATTAGCAGACGATGTTTTAAATACTGTTGAAGCGATGCGTGAGCTTGGTGTTGAGATTATTATTGACGAAGAAAAAAAATCTGCGCGTGTTTACGGTGTTGGTTTGCATGGATTAAAAGCACCGAAAAATCCTATTAATTGCGGTAATTCTGGAACGGCAATGCGCTTGCTGTGCGGATTATTATGCGCGCAGAAATTTAATTCTATTTTAATTGGCGATGATTCATTATCAAAACGTCCGATGTTGCGTGTTGCGGAACCACTGCGTTTAATGGGCGCAAAAATAAATTTATCTGAAAACAATACTGCGCCGATTGAAATTATTGGCAGTCAAAAATTAAATGCGATTAGTTATGAATTAAAAATTCCGAGCGCTCAAGTCAAATCCGCTATTTTATTAGCAAGTTTATATGCGCAAGGCGAAACGTTTGTTCACGAAAAAACTAAAACGCGCGATCATACAGAAAAAATGCTCGCATGCAATAATATCGAAATAAAAATTCCTGGGGATATTTCGTCCGCGGCATTTTTTATTGTTCTCGCAGCCATTACAAAAGATTCTAATTTAATTATTCGTGAAGTTGGCGTCAATCCATTTCGCACTGGAATTATCGATATTTTAAAACTAATGGGCGCGAACATAAAAATTTTTAATAAAACATTTTTTGGAAATGAACCCGTTGCTGATATTCAAATTCAATATGCACCGCTACATGGAAGAACAATTCCACAAGAATTAATTTCAAACGCAATTGATGAATTTCCTATTATTTTTATTGCCGCAGCAACTGCAAAAGGTAATACATTATTGCGAGGCGCAAAAGAATTGCGTGTAAAGGAAAGTGATCGTATTGCTTGTATGAAAAAAAATTTTGATGCATTGAATATTCAAACAGAAGAATATAATGACGGTATTTTGATTTATGGCGATCAAGCATTTCACGGTGGGCGAGTGGATTCTTTTGGTGATCACCGTATCGCAATGAGTTTTGCGATTGCTGGAAATGTCGCAAAAGATCCTGTTTTCGTGGATAATTGCGAACTGATCAAAACTTCGTTTCCCAATTTTTTAAAATTGGCGAAACAAGTTGGCATGAAAGTTTGCAACACGGAGTAGTACATGACAAATATTCCTGTCATCACAATCGATGGCCCATCGGGTTCTGGAAAAGGTACAATCGCGCAGTTATTAGCGAAAAAGCTGCATTGGCATTTTTTAGATAGTGGCGTTTTATATCGCGTAATTGGTTGGGCGGTTTTACAGAACCAGGTTGACCCGAGCGATTTAAACGCATTACAAAATCTCATTAATCACATTAAAATTGAAATGAAAGTATCTGAAATTAGCGATGATCCGCATATATTTTGCGATAATCAAGAAGTTACCAGCGAAATTCGAAGTGAAGCTTGTAGTCAAATGGCGTCAATTACATCGGCAATTCCGCTGGTTCGCACGGCATTATTAGATCGTCAACGTGCGATGCGTAAAGCGCCTGGTTTGGTGACGGATGGTCGTGATATGGGAACAGTTGTATTTCCCGATGCAATTTTAAAATTTTATATTACGGCGAGTTTAGATGAACGAGCGAATCGTCGATTTAATCAGTTGAAAGCTAAGGGTAAAAATGTTAACCTGCGCGACATTCATCGAGAATTGCAGGTGCGTGATGAGCGAGATCAAACTCGCGCAATCTCACCCACAAAGCCGGCGAATGATGCAATTACAATTGACACGACAAATTTAAATATTGAATCTGTTTTGAAATTAGTTTTGCAGGATGTAAAAAAACGGGGTTTTTAAATGCGCAATGTATTTAAAAACAAAATTAACTTAACAATAAATTCGTCACCGAGTTTATTTTTTTGGAAAAAATATAATGTCTGAACATACACAACACACAGAAAAATTCTCTGAAATTTTTGAAGAAAGTTTAAAAAATATTGATATGCGTCATGGCGCATTGTTAGAAGGTTTGGTTGTTTCAATCGACAAAGAATTTATTACAGTGAATGTCGGTTTAAAATCAGAAGGCCCAATTCCCGCTGTCGAATTTAAAAATGAAGAAGTTAATGTTGGCGATATGGTTGAAGTCGTTTTAGAATCGCCTGAAAATGGTTTTGGTGAAACACGTTTATCACATGAAAAAGCAATGCGTGCGCGCGCATGGACACAATTAGAAAAAGTATTTGAAGCGCAAACTATTATCATGGGAACAATTACAGAACGTGTTAAAGGTGGTTTTACAGTAGATTTAGGCACAATTCGTGCATTTTTACCGGGTTCACTTGTTGATGTTAAACCAGTTCGTGATCCAGGTTATTTAGAAGGAAAAGAATTAGAATTTAAAGTTATTAAAATGGATAAAAAACGTAACAACGTTGTTGTTTCGCGTCGCGCTGTAATGGAAGCAGAATCACGTGTTGAACGTATGTCACGTTTAGATGAATTGCAAGAAGGTCAAGAAGTGGTTGGTGTTGTAAAAAATATTACTGATTACGGTGCATTTGTTGAATTGGGTGGAATTGATGGATTGTTACACATTACTGATATGGCATGGAAACGTGTTAAACATCCAAGCGAGATACTAACTGTTGGCGCTGACATTAAAGTTAAAGTTTTAAAATTTGATCGCGATAAACAACGTGTTTCGTTAGGTTTAAAACAATTGGGCGAAGATCCATGGCATAACGTTGCAAAACGCTATCCTGCAAGCACAAAAATCACCGGTAAAGTAACGAACATTACTGATTACGGTTGCTTTGTTGAATTAGAAGAAGGTGTTGAAGGTTTAGTTCACATGTCAGAAATGGATTGGACAAATAAAAATATTCATCCAAGTAAAATTGTGAATTTGCATGAAGAAGTGGAAGTGATTGTATTGGAAATTGATGAAGATCGTCGTCGTATTTCTTTAGGCGTAAAACAATGCAAAGTAAATCCATGGCAAGAATTTGCAACGAAATATGCGGTAGGTGAAAAAATTAGAGGTAGTGTTTGTTCTATTACTGATTTCGGTTTATTTGTAGGTTTAATTGGTGGTATTGATGGTTTAGTTCACTTGTCTGATATTTCATGGACAGAACCAGGCGAACAAGCGGTTCGTGCTTACCAAAAAGGTTCCGAAGTCGAAGCAGTTATTTTGGCGATCGATCCTGAACGTGAACGTATTTCACTTGGTATCAAGCAATTAACTGGTGATCCAATGGAATCACATTTGCAAGGATTAAATAAAGAAGATGTGATCAAAGCAAAAGTAAATGAAGTTGCTGCAAAACAAGCCATTTTGCAATTAACGCCTGAATTAACTGGTGTATTAAAAATTGCAGATTATAGTTATGATCGCGTGAAAGATTTGCAAGATGAATTGAAAGTTGGCGAAGAAATAGATGTAAAAGTGCTGACCGTTGATCGCAAAACAAATCAAATTTTGGTTTCGCATAAAGTGCTGGAAACACAGGCTAAAGGTGACACAGGAACAACGCGCACTATTAGCAGTGATGTTCCAACAAAAACCACTTTGGGTGATTTGTTGAAAGAAAAAATGAAGTCGAAGGAATAAAAAGGTGGGAGTGTGAGTGGGTGTGCGTGCAGCGCGAGTAGGAGCAGGCTTACAGAAGCCCGCGTGCAATGAGCGCAGCTCATGGAACAAGGGCGTTTTGCAGTAAACTTAACTCACAACGACAAATATTTAATAAATTTTTTTGGTGAATCGAGAGTTGCATGATAAATAAAATTCCTAAAATAATCATCGCCCTCGATTTTCCCGATAAAAAATCTTCCGATGATTTTATTGCAAAAATTAATCCTGATTTATGTGCATTAAAAATCGGTAAACATTTATTCACACGATTAGGCCCTGATTATGTGCGTGAATTAGTTGCAAAAGGTTTTCGCGTTTTTTTAGATTTAAAATTCCATGACATTCCCAATACAGTTGCAGATGCTTGTTTTGCTGCAGCAGAATTAGGTGTGTGGATGATGAATATTCATATTGCTGGCGGTGCAGAAATGATGCGTGCTGCACGTGCTAAAATTAATTTGTTGCCTGAAGCAAAACGTCCACTATTAATTGGCGTTACTGTTTTAACGAGTTTAGATCATGAAGATTTAAAATTATTAGGAATTCGTGATTCAGTAGATGATACTGTTTTACGTTTGGCGCGCAGTGCAAAAGCATGCGAACTCGATGGTGTAGTTTGTTCTGCAAAAGAAGCAACTTTATTGCGAAAAGAATTAGGAAAGGATTTTTTATTAATTACGCCTGGTATTCGTTTATCATCTGATGATCATGCCGATCAGAAAAGAGTAATGACACCGCAAGCTGCATTTTCTGCAGGCGCCGATTATTTAGTGATGGGAAGATCGATTACGCAAGCAAATGATCCGGTAAAAATTTTGAAAGAATTAAAAAACTAAAGCGCATCATAATCAGCGAATAACTTAAAACACGGTAGTAAAAAAATAAAATAAAATTATCAAGAAAATTCAGCAACAATAATTCAAAAACACGGTATTGCAGAAAAGTAAAACGCGATTAAAATGGATAACACTTTTGTGTTGTTAATTTTTTTAAGGAGCGTTTTATGAAATCGTTATTTTTAGCGGGTTTATTGTCAATTTTATTGGTGCCACATTTTTCGTATGCTGAAAATGTAAAAAATAATTTAGAACAGCATATTGCAATTAAACATCATCATGTGAAACATGAGCGATCGCATTCAAAAGCAAATGATACGCAGCCAGTTAATATCAATGCAGCAGATGTGACGCAACTTGCAACGCTGAAAGGTATTGGTCCAAAAAAAGCTGAGGCGATTATTGCTTATCGTAGTGCGCATGGATCGTTTAAAACGGTTGATGATTTGGCAAAAGTGAAGGGGATTGGTTTGAAGTCAGTGGCGCGCTTGCAGGTGAAAAATCCAGGTCGTTTGGTAGTTAACAGTTAAGTAAAAATAGAGTAGACTACGATTTCTGGGTGTGGTGGTATTACAATAAGATAATATCATAATACATTGATTTTGCTGGCATTCTAAGTCAATATCATGATGATATTGCGGATAGTTGCCATCACAGCCAGAATTATTCATGATAGTGCGAGACAAAGCACTGCCAAATGTGACAAAATCTGCCCCACAGTTTTTTGATTCGGGATATTGTGGTGCACATTAGTCTTTTGTTCTCGCTGATTCTCAGTATCGTGGTCAGTGTATTTACAACGTTGTTTTGTATCTACCTTTTAAAACCAGTAGCTGTGCATATTGGTTTAGTTGATACTCCGGGCGGTCGTAAGACGCATGCACATGCCGTGCCATTGATTGGCGGTGTTTCAATTTTTTTTGGTTTTTGTTTTTCGTTGTTATGTTTGAATATATCACTAAGTGATTATCGTGGATTGTTAGCTGGTAGTGCTATTTTAGTTTTGCTAGGTGTAATTGATGATTTTCGTGAATTAACACCTCGTGTGCGTTTAGCTGGACAATGTATCGCAACATTGTTGTTGATTGAATGGGGTCATATTTCCGTCGATCATTTAGGTAATTTATTTTTTTTCGGTAATGTGAATTTAGGTATTTTTTCTTTTTTTGCAACAATGATTGTGGTGCCTGGATTTATTAATGCAATTAACATGATCGATGGTCATGATGGTTTAGCAGGTTTAATTGTGTTGGGACAAGCATTATTGTTGGCTTTTTTGAATTTGTGTTTATATCAAATACAAAATGTACTGTTATTACTTATTTTTATTGTTGTGCTGTGTGTATTTTTGAGTTTTAATCTGCCGTTGTTTCGCCGCAAACGAGCAAGTGTTTTTATGGGAGATGCGGGTAGTACATTTGTTGGGTTTGTGATTGCATGGTTTGCGGTTGAGTTATCGCAAATGTTGTGTTCACTTCCGCATTTGACTGTGAATTTTAATCCAGTCACGGTTGTGTGGATATTGGCATATCCGCTTTATGATTTATTGGCCGTGGTATTACATCGATTAAAGACAAAGCGATCACCTTTTATAGCGAGTCGTGATCATTTGCATTATTTATTATTAGATATTGGATTGCGTCGAGGCACGGTAACATTTGTAATATTTGCATTTTCATTGTTATTGGGTTTGATTGGTTTATTGCTTGCGACTCAAAAAATGCCGGAATCATGGCAATTGGTGAGTTTTTTAATGATGTTCGGTTTGTATTTTGCGACAACAATGCATTTGCAAAAGAAAATAAGTATGGTTTTTGTGTAATAATGTAAAAAACGAAATGAGAAAATAGAAATGGTATCGCATATTAGAAACGTCGCAATTATCGCTCACGTCGATCACGGCAAAACAACGCTCGTCGATAAATTATTACAACAATCTGGCACGTTCAATGAGCGTGCACATTTATCAGAACGTATGATGGATTCAAATCCGTTGGAACAAGAACGCGGCATTACCATTTTAGCGAAAAATACAGCAATTCGCTGGCATGATTATCATGTAAATATTGTCGACACCCCAGGTCACGCTGATTTTGGTGGTGAAGTAGAACGTATTTTATCGATGGTCGATTCTGTTTTATTATTAATTGACGCGGTTGATGGTCCCATGCCGCAAACCAGATTCGTTACGCAAAAAGCTTTTTCATGGGGATTAAAGCCAATCGTTGTAATTAATAAAATTGATCGTGACGGCGCGCGTCCTGATTGGGCAGTTGATCAAGTATTCGATTTATTTGTGAGCTTAGATGCAACGGATGAACAATTAGATTTTCCGATTGTATATACATCTGCATTGCAAGGTTACGCAACAGATGACCCAACAAAAAAAACAAACGACATGTCAATTTTATTTCAAACTATTATTGACAAAGTCCCGCCGCCAAAAGTTGATTTAGAAGGTGGATTTCAAATGCAAGTATCTGCAATTGATTATTCAAGTTATGTTGGCGCAATTGGTATCGGGCGTGTTTCACGCGGAAAAATTAAACCCAATACAAATATTACTGTGATCGACGCAAAAGGTAAAACACGCCCAGGTCGCATTTTACAAATTTTTCAAACAATTGGGTTCGAGCGTTTAGAAATTCAAGAAGCATCTGCAGGTGATATTATTTCTGTAACGGGCGTTGATGATTTGCGAATTTCAGATACATTTTGCGATCCAGAACAAGTTGAAGCATTGCCTGTATTAACAGTTGATGAACCAACCGTCAGCATGACATTTTCTGTTAACAATTCACCTTTCGCTGGAAAAGAAGGTAAATATGTAACGAGCCGACAAATTGGTGATCGTTTGCAACGTGAATTAATTGCAAATGTTGCATTGCGTGTTGAAACAAGTGATGCATCAGATGAATTTATTGTTTCTGGTCGCGGTGAATTACATTTATCAATTTTAATTGAAAATATGCGACGCGAAGGATATGAATTATCTGTGTCACGTCCGAAAGTAATTCAAAAAGAAATTGATGGTGTGATGTGCGAACCATACGAACAATTAATTATTGATGTGGAAGAAAAAGATCAAGGCACGATCATGCAATATTTAGCGGATCGTCAAGCAGATTTAAAACATATGATGCCGGATGGAAAAGGGCGCGTGCGTTTAGATTATATAATGCCAACGCGTGGATTAATTGGTTTTCAAACTAAATTTTTAACATTAACTTCAGGTTCCGGCGTAATGCATCACGTGTTTGATCATTACGGTCCTGTAAAAGCAAAGCCAATTAAAGCACGTCATCGTGGTGTTTTAATTTGTAATTGTCCTGGAATTACACGCGCATTTGGATTATTTGGTTTGCAAGAACGCGGCTCATTATTTGTGGGTCCGCAAACAGATGTTTACGAAGGAATGATTGTTGGATTGCACACGCGTGAAAATGATTTAGTGGTGAATGCAACAAAAGAAAAGCAATTAACAAATATGCGCGCATCAGGCTCTGATGAAAATATTATTTTAACGCCGCCGATGATTATGTCGCTTGAACGTGCAATTGCATTTATTGCTGATGATGAATTGGTAGAAGTTACACCAAAATCAATTCGCATTCGCAAAAAGTTTTTAAAAGAAAACGAAAGAAAACGCGCAAGCAAATAAAACGAAGCATCTTCAGAGGCTCATGCGTTAGCATGAGCGTTTTGTCACACAAAATAATCAATCTGATTTAATGTTACTGCTGCAAACCGAGATTGAGCTGAGCGGTGTCGACAGCTTGTGTCGGCTGCACCACAAATGTACTAACAATCCCAGCAGTCAATGCTGCTCTCGATTTCAATTCACGTAATTTTTCTATAATCAAATTAGCAAACGTATCGACAGGCAAACTATGTAACTGCTCCACATCACCACAAATAACTTTCGCATTAATTTGTGATCTTTCTGGATCTTTAAAATCCGTAACATGTCGTTCCATGTAATCGCCATATGTTTCACAAAGTTTTTTAACATAATCACTACGATTAAATTCAAACACAAAACTATTTACAACGTGACTGAATACGACATGGCCATTTTCTTGTGCTTGCATGACCATCGGCTGCATAAACTCAAGTAATTTATTCATGTCTGCGTAAACAATAACATCAACATTATTACTTTTAAGTAATGAAGAATATATTTCTCGATTGCGTCCAATAAATTCACCTCGAATTTGTGACCATTTCCAACCTTCTTTTGGTCCGCGAGGATCTGAATTATTATCATGCGCCACTTCTTCATTTATTTTTGCAATATTAGCGTCAGTTCCAAATATCGCTACTTTTACGCCAGATGCTTTTAATTGCTTTTGTAAATCTATTGCATATTGGTTATAACCATCTGTACCGCGTAATAAAATAACAATTTTTTTTGTTGGTTGCGCGGCAGATTCTGATTCAAGAGGGTGTGTTAAAAAATCGCTATAGTGTTCTTGCAATATTTTGTTTTCAGAATCGACATATTCTTGAATCGTTGAATATATGCGTCCAAAATTGAGTCCGCATGTAAAGCCAACCGCAGCACTGCCTAAAAATAGAGAATAACAATCGTCTGGCAATTGAGCTTTGCCTGGATAAACGACAGCTGTTTTTCCAGCAATAACAGATCCTTTTTGCACGCCAGAAGTATATAAATAACAAGCGTATCCTTTTTGACAAACTAATATTGAATCTTGATTATTTTCTGTAGCAATGTCAGCTACCTTTTTCACTTGCTCGCTTTGTAAAACAGCGCCCAATCCGATGGTTTGATTATTAACGGGAATAAAAAAAGTTTTTTCAGTCACCCCCATGTATTTACCTTCAATTAATATATGCGGTAATTTTGCTTCCGTTAATGCCCGTTCAATTTTCTGTTCACGTTGTTTTTTTTCTGCATCAGTTAGCGTTTCATTGAAAGCTGGATTTTCACCAGTGCCAAGACACATGTATCCATAAAATCCGTGAATTTTTGCAAATACTTCTGCTGGAGTTACGTTGTGAGCAGCAGCAATTTCTTCTAAATTAAATTGGATTTTTTCGCCAGTAAAAAATGGGTCTAGAGCTTTAAATAAAAGATCATCTCTAGTTACATCAAGTGCAGAATCTGGCGTGGCATCTGCTCTTCTTAATATTAAATTCCCATCTTCTAGTTTTCTTGCTTCTTGACGCATAATTTTATCTCCGATTACTGATTTCAAAAATATAATAATTAAAAATTCTCGTTGATAAAAACGAGCACGATTCCATTTAATATTATTTAAAAAAAAAGAGGCCGAAGCCTCTTTTAATTTGGTGCGCCCGGAGAGATTCGAACTCCCGACCCTCTAGTTCGTAGCCAGATACTCTATCCAACTGAGCTACGGGCGCAATTCTTTTGAAAATTTTTCCATTATTCATTTTCATTTCGGAGAGAGAGGGATTTGAACCCTCGATGAGACTTTTGGCCCCATACTCCCTTAGCAGGGGAGCGCCTTCGACCACTCGGCCATCTCTCCAGTTGATTTAGCGGTGCATGATAGCACTGTATTTCTGAAAAGAAAATCCTATTTACAATACAAAATCTTCACCCAAATAAACTTCACGCACTCGCTTGTGCGACAAAATTTCTTCAGGTGTGCCTTGCGCAATAATATTTCCTTCGCTCACGATGTACGCATGCTCACAAATTTTTAGTGTTTCACGTACATTATGATCAGTAATTAAAACACCAATTCCGCGCGCGGATAAATGCAAAATAATGCGTTTAATGTCCATGACAGAAATTGGATCAACACCCGCAAATGGCTCATCAAGTAAAATAAATTTTGGATCAATTGCTAATGCGCGCGCAATTTCAACACGTCGCGCTTCACCACCTGATAATGTGTGCGCCATCACATTGCGCAAATGAGTGATATTAAATTCTTCTAATAAAAATTGCAGACGTGCTTCACGTTCAGCAGAATTTAAATCTTTTCGCAATTCTAAAATCGCCATCACATTATCACCGACAGATAATTTTTTAAAAATAGATCTTTCTTGCGGTAAATAACCAATACCCATCCGCGCGCGCGTATGCATTGGTAAATGCGTGACGTCATGATGATCAATACAAATTGTTCCGTGATCAGGCGCAATTAATCCCACGATCATATAAAAACTCGTGGTTTTTCCAGCGCCATTTGGACCGAGCAAACCTACAATTTGTCCGCTTTTTACAGTGATAGAAACATTTTTCACTGCAAATCGATCTTTATATTTTTTTTGCAATTCATGTGCAACGAGCAGTGGCATAAATTCCTCTTATTGCGATTTATGTTTTTTCTGTTGTGGTAAATATACTGCTTTCATCGCAGAATGTAATCGATAGCGACCTGTTTTTAAATTTGCAGAAAATCCTTTGCCGGTAATTTTCGTTCCTGGTCTTGTTAACACAACAGGTTGATCTGTTTCAACACGAAATTCTTTTGGATCAGGATACACTGTAATTTCAGTGGTTTTAACAGTAGTTTCTTCATTTTTTGCAGTTGGTAATTCATGCGCAATAACATTTCCAGTTAATATTAATTTTTTTCCTGTGCGATCACTGACAGCTTGATCTGCACGAATGTGCCATGGCACACGCGTTTCAGTGTAAACAATAATAAATGGTTTTTTAAAAAGTGTTGTGCCTTGTGGTTCATAATGCATAATTTTTTCTGAATGTATTTTTGCTTTTATTAATCCAGTTTGATTGTATTCGGTAAAAGTAGCGTCATGCACAAAAGTTTGTACAGTTGTTTTTTGCGAAGAGTTTATATTTATTTTTTGTGTGTGATGCAAAATTACCATGCTCATCACACCTAACAACACAAATAAAATTAAATAAAAATTCATTACTTTATGTTTCACGATTTTTGCGCATCATAAATATAATCACATACTTCGCGCACTGCGCCGCGCCCACCTTTTTTTTGCGTGCACCACACAGCAATTTTTTTAATAGCATCCACTGCATTTGGAACAGTGATTGGCAGTGCAACTTTTTCCATAATCGGCAAATCGGGTAAATCATCGCCCATGTAAGCAATTTGATTGAGCGGAGTGGATATTGTTTTGAGTAACATATTAAATGCCATCATTTTATCGTTATGTCCTAAAAAAACATGTTTTATATTTAATTGACTTAAACGATATTCAACCGCTTTATTTTTTCTGCCAGAAATAATCGCAACTTCAACGCCAATTTGTTGTAAGCGCACAATTCCATAACCATCTAAAATATTAAATGCTAACATTTCAACGCCATCAGATGTGTAATAAATTTTTCCATCTGTTAAAATGCCGTCGCAGTCGAGAATTAATAATTTAATATTTTTAGCAACCGATATTAGATCCATCAACAAATTCCTGCTCGTAATAAATCATGCATATGCACAACACCAATCGGTTTTTTTTCCTCAACAATAACGAGTGATGTTATTTTATGTTGTTCCATAATTTGTAATGCTTCTGCTGCTAATGTATTTTTTGTAATGGTGATACATTTTTTTGTCATTACTTTTTGAATGGGTGTTGTATGAATATCAATAATCTGATCAAGCGAACGACGTAAATCACCGTCTGTAAAAATTCCACATAATTCACCGTTATCATTCACAATTGTTGTCATGCCCAAACTTTTTTGCGTGATTTCAATTAATGCTTCAGATAATAAACAATCTAATTTTATTTTAGGTAGCGCATCGCCGATATGCATTAAACCTTCAATTCTCAGTAATAATCGTCGACCAAGCGAACCGCCAGGATGATAACGTGCAAAATCTTTTTCTTTAAATCCGCGCGCTTCGAGCAATGTAATTGCAATGGCATCGCCCATGACAAGTGCAGCGGTTGTGCTAGATGTTGGAGCAAGTCCTAGCGGGCAAGCTTCTTTATCAACACTAATATCAATGTGTACGGTAGAGTAATTAGCAAGCGCGGAATGTGGATTACCTGTCATTGCAATAATTGGAATATCTAATAATTTAATAATTGGCAACAACGTAAGAATTTCTTCTGTTTCGCCTGAATTTGAAATGGCAATAACCATATCACCTGGCGCAAGCATTCCTAAATCACCGTGATTTGCTTCAGCAGGATGTACAAAATAACTTGCTGTTCCCGTGCTTGCTAATGTTGCGGCAATTTTTCGCGCGATATGACCCGATTTCCCCATGCCAATTAATATAACGCGACCACGACAGGTTAAAAGTAAGCGACAAGCAGTCGCATAACTTTCATCAATCCGTAAAATTAAATTCGCAACGGATTGTGTTTCGATATCGATAACTTGCCGACCAATGCGACAAAGATATTCCGTGTCTTTTGTTTCTTTTACAGCGCATTCTAACATGTTAATTTCACATTCTTTTGGTGTGCAGTATTATCTATTTCGGGGTATTATACCTACATCAGCGTTGTGGCTAAAGTGTTACATCGCTTTTATCCGTACATTTCAGGAGTTATTGTGTTGTCTGATGCAATTATTGCCATTGATCAGCTAGTTTTTTATCGAGAAAGCAGGGCTATTTTTGATGGCGTCACATTATCTATTCCGCGCGGAAAAATAACTGCCATTATGGGACCCAGCGGAACAGGTAAAACAACTTTACTGCAATTAATTGGCGCACAATTACAACCGCATGCTGGATCAATCATGGTAGATGGTGAAAATTGGCATGCTCTGTCGCAAAAGAAATTATATCATCATCGCCGAAAAATGGGCGTGTTATTTCAAGAGGGTGGTTTATTTACAGATTTAAATGTATTTGAAAATGTTGCATTTCCTTTACGCGAACATACAAAATTACCAGAAGATATGATTCGCGATTTAGTTTTGATGCATTTAGAAGCGGTTGGTTTGCGCGGCGCAAGTGAATTAAATATTGATGAATTATCGGGCGGCATGGCGCGTCGTGTTGCATTAGCGCGTGCAATTATTTTGAGCCCACACATCATGATGTATGACGAACCTTTTTCAGGACAAGATCCGATTGGTCGCGGTGTATTATTGCGCGTGATTAAAGAATTAAATGACGCATTAAATTTAACATCAGTGATTGTATCGCACGATGTGCACGAAACAGCTCAAATTGCAGATTATATTGTGATTCTTTTTGATGGAAAAATTTTAGGTGCGGGCACGCCGACTGATATTATTAATCATTCATCGAAAGAAGTGCAGCAATTTGTGCAAGGTTTAGCAGATGGCCCAGTGTCATTTCATTATCCTGCAAAAACTTTTCAAGAGGAATTATTTGGATGATTTCACAAATCACACAAATAGGCGGAAAAAGTATCGACTTTTGCGTTCGAGTCGGACGCTCAGGTTTATTTTTATTGCGCACATTATTTCAAGTGCCAAAATGGTCGCAAGTGTGGCCATTATTATCAACGCAACTATATCGCGTCGGTGTTTTATCATTACCAATTATTTTAGTCTCCGCAATTTTTATTGGAATGGTTGTTGCGCTGCAAGGATTTCATACGTTACAAAAATTTGGCGCTGAACAAGAATTAGGACAATTACTTGCGCTCAGTGTTGTGCGAGAATTAGGACCGGTTGTAACGGCATTATTATTTGCAGGACGCGCAGGCTCTGCATTAACAGCAGAAATTGGTTTGATGCGTGCAACATCGCAATTAAGCAGTTTGGAAATGATGGCAGTGAATCCATTATGGCGTGTTATTTCGCCACGTTTTTGGGCAGGATTTATTTCGTTGCCGCTTTTAACAATTTTATTTAATGTATTTGCAATTTATGGTGGACATTTAGTGGGTGTTGACTGGTTGGGGGTTGATGATGGTTCATTTTGGAGTAACATGCAGTCCGCTGTTAGTTTTCATTCTGATATATTAAACGGTATTATAAAAAGCGTGGTATTTGGTTTTGTCGTCACATGGATTGCGGTTTACGAAGGTTATTATTCAGAACCAAACGCGCGTGGCATTAGTATTGCAACGACAAAAACAGTGGTTTTTTCATCGCTGTTAATTTTGGCATTAGATTTTGTATTAACAGCAGTTATGATGGGTGGATGGTAAATGCGTAATCGATTTTTAGAATTCAGTGTTGGTATTTTTATTATCGCAGCATTGTGCGGCTTGCTGTTTTTAGCCTTTAAAGTAAGTGGTTTATCGAATTGGGATGATGGAAATTATTATTTATTACGCGCTGATTTTGATAATATTGGCGGATTAAAAGTGCGTGCGCCAGTTGCAGTTGCTGGTGTGAAAGTCGGACATGTCAGCAAAATTATATTGAATCCGCAAACCTATCGCGCTGAAGTGATAATGCAAATTAATAATCATTATAAAGATTTGCCAATTGATACATCCGCAAGTATTTTAACGCAAGGTTTATTAGGCTCAAATTATATTAGTTTATCGCCAGGATATCAATCAACAATGTTAGGAGCGAATGGACGAATTGAAACAACGCACTCCGCATTAATTTTAGAAAATTTAATTGGGCAGCTGATGTTTAATCTTAGCAATGATAAAAAGAGTGGAGCAGTGTCACAGAAGCCTGCGTGAAGTGAAGCTTTAGCTTCACGTAACAAGGGCGTTTTGCAGTAACCCAACTCACAACGACAAATATTTAACGAGGATATTTATGAAAAAGTTTTTCTCTCTCAAAGCAATTACAATATTAATTACATTTTGTTTTATCTCACCACTTTGCTTCGCAATCACTTCACCCGCAGCTCAATTACAAGCTGTCGCAAATAAAATGGTGTCGCAATTAGAAACGAATAAATCACAATTACATAATATGTCTGTCATTCGCCGCATCGTAAATCAAGTATTAATGCCTAATATTGATGTAGATCGTATGTCAGCTTCAGTCGTCGGTCGTGATTGGAGAACTGCAACTCCCGCACAAAAATCACAATTTGAAAAAGAATTTTCTTATTTAGTAACGACAACATATTCATCTGCATTAGCATCTTACAATGGCGATCAAGTCACTGTTCAGCCAATGCGTGGAGATTTTACAACAGAACAAACAACACGTGTAAACAGCTTAATTATTCGCAAAAATGGTCAACATATTCCAATTTCATATGACGTCGTGCGCTCTGGTGATGCATGGAAAGTCTATGATTTCAGTATTGAACATGTGAGTATGGTGCAAAGTTATCGTTCGCAATTTGCAGATGTATTAGCAAAAGGTGGGATGTCTGCATTATTGACGCGTTTACAAAGTCACAATCAATCGAGTAAATAATAAATGCACGCAACATTAATTTCTACTGATCAAGGTTTTTCTGTGCAAGGCCATGTTGGTTTTTTTAATGTTGTGCGTTTGCGATTCGAAGGTACAAAATTATTAAAAAAATTTTCACAAGAAAATATTGCGATCAATTTGAGTGAAATGAAAGATCAAGATGCGTCTTCACTTTCATTATTATTATGCTGGTTGCGTTTTGCAAAAAAAAATAAAAAGTCGTTGCAGTTTATAAATTTATCTCATTCGTTGCAACGTATGAGTAAAATGTTTGGATTGGTATGGATAAATTAATTATTACAGGTGGCAAACCACTCCGCGGCACAGTCCGTATTTCAGGCGCAAAAAATGCAGTCCTGCCGATTCTCGCCGCAACATTAATGACAGATAAAAAAATTATCATCACGAATATCCCACATTTAAATGATGTCACAACGATGATGACTTTACTCGGTCGTTTAGGGGTTGAAATTACCATGGGCGATAAAATGAGTATTGAAGTAAATGCTGCTTCTGTCTCGAGTTTTACAGCACCCTATGAATTAGTAAAAACAATGCGCGCATCCATTGTTGTTTTGGGCCCATTATTAGCGCGTTTTGGTAAAGCAGAAGTATCATTGCCAGGTGGATGCGCAATTGGTTCGCGTCCCGTCAATTTACACATTGACGCATTAAAAAAAATGGGCGCAGATATTACCGTGAGCGATGGTTATATTCACGCATCTGTAAAAGATCGTTTAAAAGGCGCAGAAATATTTTTTGAAAAAGTCACTGTAACAGGAACAGAAAATATTATGATGGCCGCTGTTTTTGCAGATGGAAAAACAGTGTTGCATAATTCAGCATGCGAACCTGAAGTCACCGATCTCGCGAATTTTTTAAATACATTGGGTGCGAAAATTGAAGGTGCTGGTACTGAAAAAATTATTATTCACGGCGTCACAAAATTAAATGGCGGAACATATCGTGTATTGCCAGATCGAATTGAAGCAGGCACTTATTTAGTTGCAGGCGCAATGACAGGTGGAAAAATAACAGTCAAAAATGTTTTACCCGAAACAGTAAAAATTATTTTAGAAAAATTAACAGAAGCGGGCGCGCACATTACAACAGGAAAAGATTGGATAACATTAGATATGCAAGGTAAACGTCCACTTGCAGTTGATATTAGCACTGCGCCATACCCAGAAATGCCGACTGATATGCAAGCACAATTTCTCGCATTAAATGCAATTGCAGATGGTTCTTCCACCATCAAAGAAAATATTTTTGAAAATCGTTTTATGCATGTGCCCGAATTACAACGCATGGGTGCGGATATTCGATTAGAAGGAAACACTGTATTTTGTAACGGAAAATTACATTTAAAAGGCGCGCCAGTGATGGCAACCGATTTGCGCGCATCAGCAGGATTAGTTTTAGCAGGATTAGTTGCAGAAGGTAAAACATTAGTTGATCGCATTTATCATATTGATCGCGGTTACGAATGTATTGAAGAAAAATTTTCGCAACTGGGTGCTGATATTCAACGTGTTTCATAATACCAATCAAATCAAAAAAGTATTTCAATTATCCTTACCAATGGCCGGCTCGCGTTTCCTGCAAATGTTCAGCGGATTTATTGCAACAATGATGGTGTCGCATTTAGGGCGAACTGTTTTAGCATCATGCGCATTAATCAACGCAACATTATCTACAATTTTACTTGTATTTATGTCGATTGTTTTTTCATTAAGTTTTATTACTGGACAATCATTTGGCGCTAGAAAATACGATGAAATTGGCGCAACAGTTCAACAAGGAATGTTATTGTCTTTTGTGCTTGCTGTCATCATGATGATTTTTTTCTGGTACGCAGATGATATTTTAAAATATTTTCACGAACCAGAAACGATGTTGATTTATGTGCGTCAATATTTTCATGCATTAATGTGGGGTGTAATTGCAATTATGTTGCAATCTTGTTTGGAACAATTTTGTTATGGCATTTTAAAACAGCGTTTGGTTATTGCAATTAATATTATGACGGTGATGATTGGAATTCCAACAGCGTATATTTTAATTTTTGGAAAATTTGGAATGCCTGCGCTCGGTGTTTATGGTTTAGGTTTAACATTTGCAATTCAAGCATGGTTTGATTTTTCTGTTTTATTAATTTGTTGTTATGTGATGCGAGATTTTCAAGCGTTTGGATTATTTAAAAAAAGGTCGTTAGAAAAATTTGTTTATTTGCGAAAAATATTGCGAATTGGTTGGCCGATGAGCGTGCAATTTGGCGGAGAATTAGGCGCGTTTTTTGTGATTACGATGATGATAGGGTGGTTAGGTACAAATGCATTAGCGGCTGTGCAAATTACACAACAGTGGATGTATCTTGTTATTGTGCCTGTTTTTGCAATGGCAGAAGCGTCGGGAATTTTAGTGGGGCAAGCGGTTGGCGCGAAAGAATATAATCAATTGTCGTCGATTAATTATTCCGGATTATTAATTGCATTGGGATTAGTGGTGTTGCTTGGAATTGGATTTACTTTTTTCCCACATTTTTTCGCTTCTTTTTATATGAATTCCAGCACAAAAAATAATGCTGCAATGATGAAATTAATTCCACCGTTATTTATTTTAATGGCGGTTACATTAATTTTTAATTCTATTCGTGATGTTGTTTCAGGTTCATTGCGTGGATTATTTGACACGCAATTTCCGATGCAAGTCGGCGTATTAATTATGTGGTTATTAGTTGTTCCGCTGGGTTATTTATTTGCATTTACATTACACATGAATGTCATTGGTTTTCGTATTGGCAGTAACATCGGATTATTGATTGGCGCTGCGATTATTGTTTGGCGCTGGCGGGCGAAGATAAAATATTTCAAAAACCCGAATATAACTATCTAGTTTTTCCTGACAATCTTATTACCTTAATTAAAATGATCTGTTGACATTTGTCAACAAGACACTATACTATTTGTTATAGGGATAGTTTATGCGTCGCAGAAAAAGACATCCCAATAAGGAAATTGAGACAGCAATTGTATTTGCTGAAAGCAGAGGTTGGCGATATCAAAAAACTGGTAAGTCTGCGCATGCATGGTGTAGATTGCTTTGTGTTTTGCGCGATAGAGAAGGTTGTGCGTTATCTGTTTGGTCAACGCCAAGAAATCCAGAAATGCATGCAAAGCAAATTATTCGGTGCGTGAAACATTGTCCGCATTATTTTTTGAGGACACATTAGTGAAAAAGAAAAAAAGTACATATTCATTTATGCTAGTTTTAAGCGGCGTAAATGATAAAACTAAAAATCTTGAAGATGTTTTATATGCAGCAGGTTGTGATGATGCGCTCATTAATTTTCGCAATGGAACAGCCTATCTTGATTTTGATCGTCAGGCATTCAGTTTTGAAGACGCTGTGATTTCCGCTATCAAAGCAGTTGAAAATACATCTTTAAATATTAAAGTAATGAGTGTTGCACCCGATTATTATGTTAGTGAATCTGAAGTGGCTGAACGATTACATTTAAAAAGACAAACAGTTTCATTATGGTTCAAAGGTGAACGTCATGCAAAAAACCATTTCCCAGCACCTGCAATAAAACTAACGGCAAAATCACCATTATGGCGATGGTATGATGTATTGGAATGGTTATATCAGCAAAAGAAAATTGAAAATAGTGAATTATTGGAACATGCAAAATTAATTGAGCATATTAATATGATTTTATTTGATCGTAATCTTGCTGAAAAAAAATATCGTCAGAAAATTATCAAAAAATTGATTTAGTCATGGAATTTATATTGATACAATTTATACTTCGTTTCCACTCACGATATCCCATCACACACAAAATAATAAATATTGCATAAAGCGCAGTCGTTAAATATAAATGTTTATACGTATACATATAAAGCGAAATCACATCCATCACAACCCACAAAATCCAATTTTCCAACCATTTTTTACACATCATCCATTGCGCAATTAAAGCGAGCGCAGTTGTGAATGCATCAACATAAGGCGTTGTTGAATTGGTATAACGCGATAAAATAAAATAAAACGCGATGTATAGAACACATAAAATAGCGCCTAAAATGTAATATTGTTTTTTTGGCATGCGCGTGATGGATAAAAGCGTTGCGTGCGGACCGCCGCGTTTCCATTCATACCATCCATAAAATTGAAAAAATAAATATACGGCTTGCAAAGTCATGTCGCCGTATAATCGGGTTTGATAAAAAATAAAACCGTATAAAATGACGGCGAAAATACCGAATAACCAATTCCACATGCTTGCACGTGCGGCTAAATAAATGTTGAGAAACGCAGCAAGCACCGCGGGAACTTCGATTGCTGTTTTTAAAGTAATTACCATCTTATGTACATTTTGCAGTAAAATAAGTTCGCGTAGTGTAGCAAATTAATATGGATACACAATTACTTTTGTATTCCGCGTCATAAATGATTCATTTAACCATTTCGCCGCAGATGTTTTCACGCGAATGCAGCCGTGGCTTGAATTTTGATTTGAAATAGTGGGAGAGCCATGAATCGCATGTCCCGCTTTTGTAAAATGCATTGCGTACGGCATTTTTGCGCCGCCGCGTGATCCATTTGAGTAGACAGGATATTTACTTGAAACATGATTTGGGCCTTTTTTACTGTAAATATGAAACGTACCACGCGGCGTATGATATCCGGGTTTGCCGCCATTTGCAGGTCCGCTACCCACTTTTTTTCCATTTTGATAGGCCGCCCATTTTTTTGTGCGCGGATCAAAAATAAAAACTTTTTCAGCTTTTACTTGAGCGCTTGGATTTTTTGAATATTGTTTTGAATAAGATTGATTTGATTGCGCGAGAGCACTTATCGAAAACGATAATAATGTTGCGCTACAAATTGCGATAAATAATTTCATGTTGCCTCCTCAAAGTCGAGTAGGCTTCCATCCCAAAAACATGTCTCCTAACGTTTTGTTTTTCATTAAAAATAATATCAAATAATGATTTATTTATCAGGACAGTATAGTACATATTTAAAGTTTTGCTGAGAACGTTAACGGTTAACGGTTAACGTATTACGTCTTTTCACAAACGCTTTCAACTGATTAAAATAACTATACGAAATTGGCACTAAAATTAACGAGAAAAAAGTACCGCATAATAATCCACCGACAAATACCGTTCCAATTTGTTCGCGACTGACTGCACTTGCGCCAGATGAAAATACTAATGGCAATGCACCAAATATCATTGCAGCAGTTGTCATTAAAATCGGACGCAAACGAATACTTGCTGCATGCACCAATGCATCATGCGCATTTTCACCTGATTTTTGCAGTGTATTTGCAAATTGCGTAATTAAAATTCCATGTTTTGCAATTAATCCAACCAGTGTAATTAATCCAATCATCGTATATAAATTAATTGAACCGTTTACCATTTTTAAACTGACAAGCGCTCCAATAATACTAAGCGGCACTGCTAATAAAATAATAAGTGGATCAACAAAACTTTCAAATTGCGCGCTTAACACTAAATAAATAAAAATAAATGCGAGTAAAAAAACTAAAGCCATTGAATTTGATGATGTGACAACACGTCTTGCTTGTCCCATAAAAGTATATTTCACATGTGAAGGTAATAATGTGGGTAATGATTTTTGTAAATACGCAACGACTTCACCGAGCGTATAACCTGGCGCGATTTCTCCTGCAATTTCTGCTGCGCGTAAACGATTGTAATGCAGTAAATTAGTTTGTGTTGGAACAGGTGTGACATTAATTAAATTCGTTAACGGAATTAATTGTCCTGCAGCATTTGGAACTGATAATTGTTCTATCGATTGTACGCTTTGCAAATAGGGTTTTGCTGCTTGCATATCAACATCATAAGTTTCACCACCCATATCAAATGTTGAAACTTGCGTGCCACCCAACATTGCCGCAATGGTATTATCAATTGTGCTGATATTTACATTTAATTGATTTGCGAGCGTGCGATTTACAGTTAAATTATATTGTTGATTATTATATTGCATATTGCTGGACATATTAACTAAGCCAGGATAATTATTTAATTTTTTAATTAATGTATTGCCGACTTTAAATAAATAATGATAGCTATTGGGCGCTGTAATATAAAATTCAATTGCATTTTGTGTTGAGCCGCCAAATGATGGCGCAATAGAAATTGCATTTAATCCGGGCGTTTTTTTAAATTGTAAATTCATCCATTGTGCAACTTCACTTGCAGATTCATTTCGCTCGTTGTAATTTTTTAATGCGGTAAAGGTAATATTATTATGTCTATTGCTTGCAGGCACGAATGAAATACCAACATTATGATCTACAGCAGGATTGCTTAATAATAATTGATTAATTTTTTGTAAGTTCTGTTGTGCAGATTGATTGCTGCTGCCAGCAGGAGTTTTTAACAGAGTGATTACAAATCCCATATCTTCATTTGGTAAAAATGTTTTATTTAATGTTGCTGCAACTGCAAATCCAGCAATTGCTAAAATAATCGTAATAATAATAATTTTTAATCGATGCATTAAAACATGCGTTAATAAATTTTTATAAAATTTTGTCAGCGCATGAAAAAAGTTTTCAATATTTTTATTTAATGTATTTTGCGGCATGGCATCATGCACTAAAAATTTAGAACACATCATCGGTGATAATGTTAATGCGACAAACCCTGAAATAATCACTGCAATGGCTAATGTAAATGCAAACGATGCAAAAATATGTGCGACAACGCCTTGAATTAAGCCAATTGGTGCATACACTGCCGCAAGCGTTAACGTCATTGCAATCACCGGTGTTGCAATTTCTTGACTGCCTTTTAATGCTGCTTCAATGCGCGTTAATCCATTTTCCATATGTCGATGAATATTTTCGAGCACAACAATGGCATCGTCAACGACTAATCCTACAGATAAAACAATTGCCAATAATGTAATAATATTAATGCTAAATCCCGCAAAATACATCATGCCCATTGTTGCTAAAATACAAACTGGAATGGTAACAATTGGAATTAATGATGAGCGAATTTTACCGAGTGTGAAAAATATTATAATGGCGACAAATAAAATCGATAGCCCAATCGATTTATACACTTCATGAATACTATCATTCATAAAATTAGATTCGTCAAATGTAATTGCGTAATGAATATTGCTGGGGAATTGCGTTGAAATTCTCGCTAATAATGCGCGTAATTGTTTTGCAGCGGTGATTGGATTTGCTGCATTGGTATTATAAACGCTGAGTAAAATACCTGGCGTTCCGTTAATATGTACAAATGATTTTGATTCTAAATCGCTGCCGAGTTTAATGCTCGCAATATCTTTTAAGCGAATTAATTCCCCCTTATCATTTTTAATGACAATATCGCCGAATTGTTTTGCAGTTTTTAATGATGTTTTTGCAGTGACGGGAAATTGCATGGTGGATGTTTGAATGCTGCCAGCAGGTAATTGTAAATTACTATTTTGAATTGCTTGTTGAATTTCATTAATATTAATTTTACGTGCTGCCATTTCTGTTGGATGCAAAGTAATTCGCATTGCATATTTATTTGCGCCGAGCGGAACAACTGCTGCAATTCCAGATTGTTCTTCAATGCGATTAATCACATAACGATCTAAATAATCTCGCAAGCTATGCAAAGATGCACCTTGAATGGTAAATCCAATATCCATTAAATCAATGCCGTGATAACCTTCTTGAATGACAGGTGATTGAATATTGTTTGGTAATGTTGATGCAGCCATTTCAACTGCATTTCGAATTTTGCTCGTGACGTTATAAATATTTACGCCGGAGTCTAAAATTGCTGTAATTGTGCTGGAACCTTGTGCGCTAACTGAAGTGACATAATCAATTCCGTTAATTCCGCTGATTGCTTTTTCAATGGGTGTTGTAATACTCGTTTCAACTAAATTTGCGCTCGCGCCGATATAAGTTGTAGTAATTTGTACGCGATTTTGTTCGAAGTGCGGTAAAAAACGAGTTTGTAAATTTTGATAACCCATGATGCCGATCATCACGAGAATTAAACTTAAGACGGTGGCGAAGACGGGGCGTTGGATGCAGAATGAAGGTAACTTCATGGTTTCATTAACTCGTGTGCTTGTTTAGTGTGAGTGTGAGTGTGTGTGGGAATGCGCACACTCACACTCATACCATCTTTCACTTCATTCTCACCCGCAACAATTACTTCATCAGTTGGTTTTAATCCAGATGTAATCACAACTTTATTTTTAATGCGATCACCAATTTTTACAGATGTTTTTATCGCTTTATTTTTTTTAACAATAAAAACATGATATCCATTAATTGATGCCAAAACACTTTGTTCAGGCACTAATAATGCTTTTTGTGCTGAACCGATATTTTGTATAACGGTAACGTATTCGCCAGGTTTAAATAATTCTTTGCTGTTATTAACATGCGCGTGAACGGAAATGGTTTGTGTTGATTGATCGATTTGTGGTGCGATATAAGAAACTTTTGCGGTAATTTTATTTTTTTTCGCTGAATCTGTTACAACTACAGTTTGATTTAATTGCAATTGATTTAAATCTTTTACGGGCAGTGCGTATTCAACGCGTAAATTTTTATTGTCGACGAGTGTTGTTAATGTGTTGCTGGAACTTACATAATCACCCAAGCTTACAGATAATGAACCGAGCGTACCATCAAATGGCGCCGTGATTGTGCGATCTTTTAAATTGGTTTCTGCTGTTTGCAGCAATGCTTGATTTTGTTTCATCGTGGCTTTTGCAGAATAATATAAATCTTGTGTAATAAATCCTTTTTTTAAAAATTTCGCATCGCGATCGTATTCTACTTTACTCAATAAATAAGCTGCTTTTGCGCCGGTTAATGCATCTTTTTGTGTTTGATAATCGAGTTTAAATAAAATTTTTCCTGCTTTTACTGTTTCACCTTCGTGAAATAATATTGCGCGAATATATCCGGGTGCGCGAGGTGAGATGATTGTGCTTTTGCGTGCGATTAATGAACCGGTTGCAGATGCGGTTACTGGAATGGATTGTAGAATTGGTTTTTGTACTTTTACCAGCACGGGATTTATTTTTGCGGCAGCGAGTTTATCTTTTATTTTTAGGTGGTGATGAATTGCTAATGCAATAATTAAAATAATTGCGAGAGTGATTGCGATGATTTTTTTATTTTTTAATGTCACGTTGAAATGCCTTCTATTAAGCTTAAAATATAATTTTATAAGTTGTCGCTGTTAGTTGGGCCACTGCAAAACGCCCTTGTTCCGTGAGCTGCGCTCACTTCAACGCGGGCTTCTGTAACGAGGCTTCGCTTGAAATGGCTCCACTATTTATTCAGTACTAAAAACACATTTTCTTTTCCGCGCGTCACATTTAATAATAATGGTTTCGTTTGATTATCTGCTGCTTTTTGCAGTGTTTCAATTGAATCAACTGGTGTGTTATTAATCGATGTAATGACATCGCCCGGTAATAATCCAGCGAGTGCGCCATTACTCGCGTCTGTTAAACCAGTTACAATTACGCCATGCAATTTTGTTCCATCCGATTCTAATTCATTAAATTTTTGAAAACGCATTCCGGCAAAGTAGGGCGTTTCTTTTTCTTTTAATGTTTTTGGATCAGCAACAATTGCTGATACTGTTTCTGTTTTGTGATTGCGAATTAATGTAATCGTCGCTGATGTGCCAGGACGAATTAATCCCATGGTATTTTTTAATTGTACTGCGCCATGCACAGGATGATTATCAATATCAGTAATCACGTCGCCAACCTTTAATCCAGCAGTTGCAGCAGGTGTGTTCGGAACAATTTCAGAAATAATTGCGCCTTTTGTATTTTTTAAATCGAGTGCTGTTGCTAATTCGGGTGTAATGTTTTGCACGATTACGCCAAGCACACCGTGTTCAACTTTTCCGTATTTTAATAATTGTTCAATAACACCCTGCACCATGTTACTTGGAATTGAAAATCCTAAACCAATGCTGCCATCCGTTGGTGCAACCATTGCAGTATTAATTCCAATTAAATCACCTTGCATATCAACTAATGCGCCACCAGAATTACCAGGATTAATTGGCGCATCGGTTTGAATAAAACTTTGATAACCTTCGATGCGTGGATGTGTTCGATTTAATGCACTCACAACACCTGATGTAACAGTTTGCGATAAACCGTATGGACTTCCAATTGCAGTAACAAAATCACCGACTTTTACATTATCTGAATTTGCAAATTTTAATGCCGTTAAATTTTTTGCTTGTATTGCTAAAATTGCAATATCATAACCTTTCGCTTTTGCAATTAATTTCGCGTGATAACGTTCGCCATCTTTCAATGTCACGATAATTACTTTTTCATGCGCAACAACATGTGCATTCGTTACAATTAAGCCCTTTTCTGCATCAAAAATAACGCCGGAACCAACCGCATAACTTTTTACTGGCACTTTTGTGATGTTATCTTGGGTTGGAATTAATGTGTTTAATTTTGTTAATTGTTCTTCTTCGACATAAATATTAACAACGGCCGGCGTCACCTTTGCCAGCATCGGCGCAATAGTATTTTGATTATTTTCTTGCGTTGTCGGCAAATGCGCCAAGCAAACCAATGGGATAAATAACAAAATGAACGTAATGGATGAAATGATCTTTTTCATATAACCTCGAGCAAATAAACAAGATTATATATGTTTTTTAATGGTTTTGTTGTCAAATTTTGCGGTTTTACAACATTACTTTTTCTTTTTCGCTTTGAGATACTCTGCCATAAACATCATCAAATCGCACAATATCATCTTCACCTACGTAATCACCCACTTGCACTTCAATTAAATGTAATTCACGATCTTGAAGATTTGATAATCGATGTTTTGTATTTTTCAAAATATAAATCGATTCGTTTTCATAAAGTTGAAATGATTTTTCTGCGCAAACAACATCTGCAATACCCTTAACAACAACCCAATGTTCAGATCGATGCGCATGCAATTGGAGTGATAATTTTCCGCCTGGCTTTACAATAATATGTTTCACGCGAACATTTTTTGAAGTCATGATGCTTTCATAAGTTCCCCAAGGACGATGCACTTTTAAATCATTCGCAAGACAATCTCCATGTCCTTGAGATTTTAATAAATTCACCAATACTTTCACATCTTGCGCTTTTGATTTATTCGCAATGAGTACGCTATCTTTGGATGCAACCACCACTAAATTATCTACACCTAATGTTGCTAATAATTTATCATCGGAATGTAAATATGAATTTTGCGTGTCTAATGAAAACACATTGCCAACAGATACATTACCATTTTGATCTGCTTCTGCATTTTTGTGAATCGCATGCCAATCGCCTAAATCCGACCAATCAGATTGCAATGCTAAAACATATGCCGCATTTGTTTTTTCCATCACAGCAACATCAATAGAAATATTAGACATTTTTGAAAAATCATCACGATTTAAATAATAAGTATTATCTCGATGAATTCCATTTTCAGTGGATAAAAAACCTAAAGAATTAATATCAGGCGCATGATGTGATAATTCAGCCAAGAATGTTTCTGCAGAAAATAAAAACATTCCGCTATTCCAATAACAATTAGATTGCGAAATAAAAATTTTTGCGTTATCCAAACTGGGTTTTTCAAAAAACGATTTTACTTTTGTAAGTTGTGCTGCATCATGTTCAGTTTGAATATAGCCATAAGCGGTGGATGGTTCGTGAGGTTTGATGCCAAATAAAATTAATTTTTTTTCTGTATTAGCGCTTATCGCTTGAGAAATAGTTGCAATAAATTCTTCGTCATTTTTAATTTTGTGATCTGACGGTAACACCAACATTAATTCATGATAAGCGTTGCGTTGTTTCATGATATGTGCGGCAGCAGCGGCAGCGGGTGCAGTATTGCGACCCGCTGGTTCAACAATAATCGTTACATTTTCAGCATGACAATCGCGTAATTGATCTAAACATAAAAAATAATTAGATTCATTCACAACAATATAAATACAATTTACATTCTGAATTTTTTTTACGCGCAGTACAGTTTGCTGAAACAAAGAATACTGTCCGTCAAGACGAATAAATTGCTTTGGATAATTAACGCGTGATAATGGCCATAAACGCGTGCCTGTGCCGCCAACGAGAATTACCGGATTAATGCAACTACTTTGCATAAAATTTCCTTTTAATACGAAGTTGAGCAGTATAACATCAGTAGCTAAATTTACTATATGCCAAAGAAGACGCACGAGTAATTATGTACATCTCAAAAGTAATTATTATTATCCCTACTTATAACGAACAAGAAAATATTGCTTTGATCATAGATCAATTACAAATTGTTTTTAATGAAATCAAAGATTATGACATTGGAATATTAATTTATGACAGCAATTCACCTGATAAAACAAGTGAAATTGTAAAGGCATATCAAAAAAAATATCCATCACTTTATTTACAAACAGAGGAAAAAAAATCTGGTTTGGGAAATGCGTATATTCAAGCGATGAAATATGCATACCAAACTTTAAATGCCGACATTGTTTTTGAGTTTGATGCGGATGGTTCACATCAACCAAAATATTTAATACCGATGATGCAGGAATTTACAAAAGGCGCTGATGTTGTCACGGGTAGTCGTTATGTGGAAGGTGGCAGCATTCCTGCTGATTGGGCGTTGCATCGAAAATTATTATCGGTCGTTGGAAATTATGCAGCGCGAATTGTTTTGAGCGCTAAAATAAAAGATTACACCACTGGTTTTCGTGGCACACGCACATCATTCCTTAAAAAAATTGATTTAGATAATTTAAAATCGAAAGGGTATGCTTATAAAATTCATTTGATGTGGTTATTGTATTTATGTAAAGCAAAAATAGTAGAATTTCCAATTGAATTTATTGATCGTCAAAAAGGGTATAGTAAATTACCTAAAAATAATGCTGTTGAATCACTTATGTTAATTTTTTATTTGCGATGGCAGCGAATTAAAATGTGTTACCGTCAATTTCTCTGTCGGCGCTGAATAGTGAATTGTGATCCCACAATTAAATGGACTTTCAGGTCGACAATAAAGATTGGTAAATCCGTTTCTATTTTTTTGGCGCGCTATTTGAGAGTCCGTAAAAATCGTAATGATATTAATCAGCATAAATAAAATTAAAAAAACCATCGATATTTTTTTATAGTGTTTAATAAAAACATTGCTGATAACAATTAACATTAAGCTGTCTGTTACGACAACATAATTTAAACCAATATGGGCAAAATAAGATATTGGCAACCAAATAAGAAAAATAATAATACTCACCGTAAATAAAAATTTACTGTAGGGATTATTGTTATCAAAAATAGATATTTTTCGGATTAATAAATAAAGTAATACTAAAATCCAAAAAAAGAATGTAGATAATATTGGCCCTGTCAAATAGAAAAGCACGCCAGCCATGCCATGTTTATTCGTCGTTCCGTAAGAATGCGTTGTCAGCTGCATTATAAATGATGCAAAGTGATGTTGATAATTCCAAATCAGAACGGGTGAAAATAAAATAAGCGCTATTATCGTTGCAATATAAACTTCCTTTCTACGATATACGTATCTCAAATCAGCATCACATGCAAAATAAATTAATATCGCAATAATTAAAAAAATAACATTGTATTTCGCTAATAATCCAAGCCCGCAAGAAAATCCAAGATAATAAATATAGTGATTATTTTTTGTTTTAATCAAACAGCATGCAAAATAAATAATAATGAGAGAAAAAAGCATTTCAACATTATCTAGTGTTAAACTCATATATAAAAAACGAATTGTGCTGAACGGATAAAACATCCACAGTGCCATTATCATCAGCGCATGTTCTTTTTCTGAAAAAATGCGCGCGATTTTGTATACGACAAATCCACTTAAAATAAGAAAAATAAATGCTAATAAATTAAGTGATGCTATTCTGTCACCAAAAATATGCGTTATGCCGGAAATAGCATAAGCAATCATCGGTGGGCCATCAAGATAAGACGCCGCTAAATGTTTGCTCCACGTCCAGTAATAAACCGTATCGAATAATTGATTTGGAAAAATAAAAAATGTACCGATGAAAAGAATGAGCAAACTCGTTATTAAATAAAAGCGCAAGAATTTTTTATGGTTGTTATTATTCATAAAATCCTCTGAGCACAATTGTTAAATTAACTGAGGGCAAGTGGTTTGAATACTTCCGCTAAATTTTTCTTTGCATCATGGGGTGGCAAAAAACTATATGGATTACACAATGACGTTACTTCTTCTGTAGGAAACAGTTTTTTATAAAGCAACGCGTCATTCTCGTCACACCAACCACTATCAACACTCAGATCGTCAAAAAGAGTACGGTATCTTTTTATGATTTGAGTCAGTAATATCACTTGCTCTGTTTCGCCAGAATAAGAAATAAAATTCTTCAGCGTCTCAAAACGTTCGTAGAAAGACGGTATATTAGCAAATAATTTCCCAATATTGTCTGAAATATTTTCTTTTACCGGATCAGAAAGATAATAATATAATTCCAAAAATAATATTATTTGATTGTGCGCCGACTTTACAACTGTGAAATCTGTTGTAAATGTTCGCAAACTCCGCGTAAAATTTAACAGAGTCTCGCATTCAGCGCGATTATCTAAATCAACAGAACACCACAATGATGTGATGGATTTTGTTCCTTGACATATTTCATGATATTCACGCAACGGTTTGAACCAAGAATCTAATTCTGGATTTGCGAAACAATGTAGTAAAGATATTTCAGTAAGTCCTAATGGATTTTTTCGCACTGCTTTGAATCCAGCAGACTGTAGCAGTAATTGTAATGCAAGATCCGTTGTAAATCCGCCGCCATAACAGTTGTTTTCACCAATTTTATATGTAAATGGATTTGATCCAATCAAAAATACCAATAAAAAAATTGCATTTAATTTTTTATTTTGTTGATTCGCGCTGTCTGAAAATATTATCTGCAATAATTGTTGGTACAACTCATTCAGTTTCTTCTGATCTTTTTTCAATGCGTCAAGCAAATGCGCGGGGTAATTCGATGTCATTAATATACCTGCAATATACAGTGAGCTATTCTGTGAAGTGGTGAGGTTTATTTCAAAATATTCAGATGCACGTGTGATAAATTGTTTTACAGTGATATCGTTATTTGAAATGACCTTTTGATTTGATCGCAGCATCCATTGATCAAACACTAAATAATTACACAACATTCTTTCTGGACAAAAGTGTGTGTATTTTTCGATTACTTCCTCTTGCGCCGTAGAAAAAACAGATATTTTTTGTTTTGGATGTCTCAGTGCTGCATATTTTTGTAATGCATAATTCATCAACTGATAAAGCGTCTCAACAGTAATGGGTTGATGCGCCAAAGGATTTGATAATATCGAATCAACTATTTTTTCTATTTCATTTGCGCACTCATTTTGATTTGCTCCATAAAAAGATCCGTATAATGGACGCGCATATTCTGGAGGTGCAACAAGTGATCGCATTTTTTAATACCCTGATAATGCTTCAATCAACTGTAAAAAATCATCTGGCAGCGGCGCTTGAAATGTCATTCTCTTTTTTGTAACGGGATGTGTCAATGTTAATTTATACGCGTGCAATGCTTGATGTTTAAAATTATTTAATGCATCTTGCGCGGCTTGTGATAATTCTGGATATTGATATTGTCCGCGTTTTCCATAAACAGGATCGCCGACGAGGGGATAATTATAATGTGAAAAATGCACGCGAATTTGATGTGTGCGACCCGTTTCTAATTTTACAGATAATAAAGTGTGTTCTTGAAAATGTTCAAGCACGCGATAATGTGTGATTGCAGGTTTCCCCATTTCTTTTACAGCCATTTTTGTGCGTTGCGTTGCGTGTCGACCCATTGCCAAATCAATTGTGCCGCCAGAAATAATATTTCCATGCACAACTGCACGATATTCACGCTCAATTTCTCGCGCTTGCATTTGTTTAATTAATAAATTATGCGCGACTAGTGTTTTTGCAATTACCAATAATCCGGATGTATCTTTATCTAAACGATGAATAATTCCCGCGCGAGGAATATGCGATAATTCAGCGCAATGATGTAGCAGGGCATTTACTAAAGTATTGTCTGGATTGCCAGCGCCGGGATGCACGATTAATCCAACGGGTTTATTAATCACAATGATTGTTTCATCCTCAAAAACAATATTGAGCGGAATGGATTGCGCAATCCATTCTGTATTTTCTGTTATTGTTGCAGTAATTGTAACGATCTGCCCGGCAATAGTTTCCTGCCGCGGCTTTTGAATTATTTTATTATTGATCTGTACATATCCTTCGCGTATCCATTGCTGAATTTGACTGCGTGAATAATCGGGAAATAATTGTGCAAGTGCTGCGTCCAAACGTTGATGGGCGAGTGCATCAGGAATAGTATTTGTTAACGTGATTGTTTTCATAAGGTCGATAGCATATCATAGCTTCGTTTCGGAATCAGGGAAAATACCATGAAAAAAATATTACTCGTTTGTTTATTAGGCGCACTATTATCTGCATGTTCAAGCAGTGAATTACACGATTCATATTCTGCATATAAAAAAGAAACATCGTCGCAGTTATATCACGAATCTAAAAAAGATTTAATCAAAGGTCATCCGAATAAAGCGGTGAAAAAATTAGAAGCGCTAAATGCACTTTATCCATTCGGCGCTTATGCGGAACCAGGATTGATTAATTTAGTGTACGCATACTATCAGGATGACGAAGCGGATGAAGCGATGGCAGCGGCGGATCGTTATTTACGTTTATATCCACGTGGAAATTATTCAGACTACGCATACTACATGAAAGGTGTGATTGCATTTAAACAAGGTTTTTCTTGGATGCAACGCAAAGCGGGCGTGAATCCAGCACCGCGTGATTTATCGAATTTAAAAACAGCGTATTTATCTTTTAATGAATTAGTGGAAACATTTCCGCAAAGTCCGTATGTTCCAGATGCAATTGCTCGCATGCGCTACATTCGCAATTTATATGCTGAAAAAGCAGTTGGCATTGCGAAATTTTATTATGAAAATAAAGCATATGTTGCTGCGGCAAATCGCGCGAATGATGTTGTTGTGCATTACGACAAATCACCTTATGTTATCGATGCATTATACATAATGGTGAAGTCATATCGTAAACTGGGATTAAACGATATGGCGAATAATACGCTGAAAATATTTGAAGCGAGTTATCCGAATTCGAAGAAACTTCAGAAGCTCATGCGTTGAAGTAAGTGGGAGTGTGAGTGTGAGCGAAATTAAGGGTGGTATTATTGCTCATATTGCGCGTCGTATTTTTCATGCTTCCATGATTATCGTTCCATTTTTTTATTATTATTTTTTTATTTCTCACTTCTCAGAAAAATATTTACATCTCGCCATCCTCGCATTTATTTTCCTTGTTTTTTTATTTGAAAAATTACGCATTCGCATGAAATTAGTTTTATTCGCGCAGAAATTACATGAAGCTTCGCGTATTTCTGCATTTGCGTGGACGATGTTATCACTCGGAATTATTTTATTTTTTGCGCCGGTTTATTTTGCTATGCCCATTATTTTTACTTGCGCGATTGTTGATCCTTTATTAGGTGAAATGCGTTTACGAAATTTTAATAAAAAAAATGTTATTACCGCGGGAATTTTTGTTGCGTTCATTATTTGGATTATATTTTCTGCGATTTATCATTTTCCATTTTGGTTCGGGATTATTTTGGCGCCTGTTTCGATTGCGGCAGAATGGCCTAATTTAAAGTGGATTGATGATAACGCGATGATGCTCATTTTGCCATTACTTGCCGTAATGATTTTAAAAACATTAGCACTATATTAATTTTATTTACATTATATTTTTGTTGTTTTTCAAGGATGGTTGTATTAACTTGGGCGAAAATCTAAGTATGGAGTGTCCATTGTTTTTTGAAAATCAAACTTATCCCCCAGTACAAACTAGCGCAGGTGATTTTTCTGTCATAAGCTCACTCCACCAATTCTGGCCTGTTGTTGTGTTGGGTTGTCTCACCGCTGCTGCTACTTTAATCTATTTCTGTTATCGCCTTGTTTTTCGCCTTTCTCGAGATTCTGATACTCATTATGTGCCGCTGGCACGAGGACCGGGGACTATCTAGACAATGGATCGTTTTGCCCACATATCAAAAAAATAAAAATTAAAATACATGCAGCCGCGCTTAAAAATGGGATTGTGATAAAACCTAATAATTTAAAATGAATTGTGTTGCACGCGGTGCCTTGCGTGCAAAATTTAATTGGTTCAAATCCCGGAATCATTTGTTCTAAATATTGATATGTTGCAAATAAAAATCCAATAATGGGAAATGGTAACGCGTAGGGAATAATATTTTTATCGTTTTTGAATGCGGCGATTCCCAATAAAATCACGAGCGGATAAATACAAATGCGTTGATACCAACATAATGGGCAAACGGGCCAGTGTAAAATATATTCTGAAAATAATGTGGATAATAGTGCGATTAATGCAATTAGCCACGAGAAAAAAAGTCCGTATTTGTTCATGTGTGCTTCGTTCTCGCTTGCTTACGCGCGCGGCTCCCTGTCGAGTGCAGTTACTTTACTGCTTCAATCACGCGCTCAATTTGTTTTCTTGTTAACGGTTGCACAATAACACCGTTAATATATAGCGTCGGTGTTTGCACAATCCCATTCGGCATAATTTTTATCGCTTGCAATAAATTATTATGCATAAATTGATCGTACGGACTTTGCACTAAACATTGTGATAATTGTGTTGTATTTATGCCTTTTACATCATTCGCATAATTTAGTAAATTCGGAACGGTTGCCCAATTTTCAGTTTCAGGTGGTTGATGATGAAAAATATAATCGGTGTATTCAAAAAATAATTTTGCACTTTGCTGATAAACACAATGTGCTGCATTTGCAGCTGGCATTGATCCCTCAATAAATGCAAGATTAATTAATGTATATGTTGCAACATTTTTCTCGATTAAATCTTTTTTGATATATGGCATTAATTCGACATTGAATCGTGCGCAATTGCTGCATTTTAAATCTTCAAAAGCAACGAGATGAATTTTTGCGTTTGGGTTTCCAATGGTGGGTTGACCTGTTGTATTAATGACAACTGGTTTCGGTAATTCTTTTTCGATGTACATTGGGCGAATGAAAAAAATTGCAATTACAGCAATCACAATAATGGCAATAATGCTGATCATGGTGATTTTAATAGCGGAGTTATTTTCTGACACGGGTAAGTTCCTCGTTGTGTAATGGTGGTTCATTTTATAACGCAAAGTTGATATAGTAAACCGCGTAAATCATTAACATGGACTGTTGCGAGGATTATATGTTAAAAAAAATAATCGTACTATTTGCTTTATCTATTGCTTTTAATGCTGCATTTTCAGTAAATTCGCCATTTTCAACTGCGCCAGCGCCGACACAAACATATCAATCAACACAAACCGCTGAACAACCTGCGCCAGATATGCCTGTTTTAGCACAAGCAACACCAGTATCAACACCAGATGCGAATAGCAGTAATCCTAATGCTGTATTCAATTCCCCGACTGCGCAGAGTCAAGCGCTCAATGAAAATTTTCAACAAACAACTGATCAACATATTCAGAATTTAGATTCAAGTAATCAAGCAATGGGTGCAGCAATTGAAACATTAGATCAAAATGTCGCGCAATTACAGCAAGAGGTATTGCAATTACAACCCGCTAATCCAAAAGTGGCTATTATTCCGCGCGAAGATTTAGCAACATTTATTATTTTTGGTGGTGTCGCTGCATTGTTATTATTGTTTGGTGTTTTTATGGGACGTTTAATGAATCGTTCGCCGAAAGTTGCGCTTGCAAAAGCATTATCCGCATATCCCGTTGGCGATGTTTTAGCGGATGATACAAAAAGTGAATATGATTTTATGGGTACAAAAGCTGCGATTCCTGCGAAATTAGATTTAGCGCGTTCGTACATGGCAATGAATGATCATGAACAAGCACGCGCTGTTTTAAAAACTGTGTTGGAAAAAGGTGATGAAGAACAGCGCATAGTTGCGGAAGCGCTGCTGACTAAAATTAATAAGGCAACATGAGAAGAATTGCACTGTGCATTTGCTATGACGGCTCACGTTACCATGGATGGCAATATCAAGAAGAAGTGACCAGCGTTCAGCAAATTGTTGAGCACGCTGTTTCGCGCGTTGCAGATCAACCTGTCACAACCGTTTGCGCAGGGCGTACTGATGCAGGAGTACATGCAACCGCGCAAGTTGTGCATTTTGATACGGAAGCAGAGCGCACAGAACATTCTTGGTTGTTTGGAGCAAATAGTAATTTACCTGCCGATATTTCTGTGCAGTGGGCAAAGATAACAACAACTGATTTTCATGCACGTTTTTCTGCTGTGTCGCGCACATATCGTTATGTTATTTGTAATCAAACAATGCGACCTGGGATTTTAAATAAAGGTGTTGCGTGGTATCACAAACCACTTGACGTAGATCGCATGCAAAGCGCAACACAATATTTATTAGGCGAACATGATTTCAGCGCATTTCGCGGATCAGGTTGCCAAGCGCATCACGCAGTGCGAACCATTCAACAACTCAGCGTAACAAGGCATGGCAAATTAATTGTTATTGAAGTGAAAGCCAATGCGTTTTTGTTGCATATGGTGCGTAATATTGTCGGCGTATTAGTTGAAATTGGGCTGGGCGAGAAAAATCCAACGTGGGCAAAAGAAGTGCTCGAATCACGCGATCGCAAGCAAGGCGCAACCACAAGCTCGCCGTATGGTTTGTATTTAGTCGACGTTGAATATCCTAGCCATTTTAACTTGCCGAAATGTCCAAAAGGGCCGTTTTTTTTGAGTTAATGACCGTGTGAAAACGATAAAGATGAGCTATGATTATCCGCATTGATAACAAGGTCGTTTATTATGAGCTGGTTTACAAAAATACTACCCAAAATTTCCACATCCGCAAAAAAGAAAGGTGTGCCGGAAGGTATTTGGTGTAAGTGCAATGAGTGCGAAGCAGTTTTGTATCGCGCGGAATTAGAGCGCCATTTATTTGTTTGTCCAAAATGTCAAAATCATATGCGCATTAATGCGCGTCAGCGTTTAGATTATTTTTTAGATCCGGATGATCGTGAAGAATTAGGAAAAAATATTTTACCGGTTGATCGTTTAAAATTTCGTGATTCAAAAAAATATAAAGATCGTTTAAGTGCAGCGCAAAAAGAAACAGGTGAAACAGAAGCATTAATTGTGATGCGTGGAAAATTAAATGAGATGCCGATTGTTGTTGCTGCATTTGAATTTAATTTTATTGGTGGATCGATGAGTGTTGCGGTTGGTGAGCGATTTGTTTTGGCTGTAAAAACAGCGATGCAAAATCATTTGCCATTAGTTTGTTTTGCAACCAGCGGTGGCGCGCGCATGCAAGAAGGATTATTTTCTTTATTTCAAATGGCAAAAACAGCAACCGCGCTTGCACAATTATCTCATGCAAAATTGCCGTATATTTCAGTGTTAACTGATCCAACGATGGGCGGCGTTTCCGCAAGTTTAGCAACGCTCGGTGATATTATTATTGCAGAACCAAAAGCATTAATGGGATTTGCCGGCCCGCGTGTCATTGAACAAACAATTCGACAAACATTGCCAGAAGGTTTTCAACGCAGTGAATTTTTATTGCAGCAAGGCGCGATTGATAAAATTGTTGATAGGCGTGAGATGCGCGAAACTGTTTATCAATTGTTGTCAAAATTGGTGTGAGTGGGAATGAGTGTGGGATCAAAAGATGCATGGTTTGCCCACATCAAGACACTTCATGAAAAACGCACTGATTTTTCATTAGACCGTGTTGATCAAATTGCCAAACATTTACAATTAAAAAATTTTTCATGTCCCGTCATTACCATCACCGGCACAAATGGAAAAGGATCAACGGCAAAAACATTAGAATCTATCTATTTTCAAGCTGGTTTTAAAACAGCATTATACACTTCGCCGCATTTATTAGAATTTAATGAGCGTATTCGAATTCATAATAAAAATATTTCAGATGAAAATTTATTACGTGCGTTTTCTGTAATTGAAAACGCGCGAGAAAATATTATTTTAAGTTTTTTTGAATTTATTACGTTAGCCGCTTTATTTTTATTTCAAGAAGCATCACCTAATGTGATTATTTTAGAAGCGGGATTGGGGGGGCGATTAGATGCGGTGAATATTGTTGAAAGTGATGTTGCGGTAATTACTTCTATTGGATTAGATCATATTAATTTACTGGGCGATACGCGTGAAAAAATTGCATATGAAAAAGCACATATTGCACGCGCGAATAAAAATTTTATTTGCGGCGAAGAAAATCCGCCAGAAATAATTTCAAAAATTATCGCAGAAAAAAAATCTATTCTGTATCAAATTAATCGCGATTTTTTTTATGAAATAAAAGATTTAGCATTTCATTATCGCGGAAAAATTTTTCATTATAAAAATTTACCCATGCCAATTTTAAAACCACAAAATATTGCAACTGCAATTGCAGTAATTGAATCGTTACAAAATAAATTATTTATTTCAGAAAAAAATATTGCAGACGGCATTCAAAAAACACAATGGCTAGGACGATTTGAATTAATTGAATCTCCATTACCGTGTGTATTAGATGTTGCGCATAATCCATCCGCAACAGAATGGCTCGCAAAACAATATCAACAATTACCAGCTGCAAAAACAATTGCCGTTGTCGGAATGTTAAAAGATAAAGCGATGACAGATTGTATCGCGCCATTATTGCCTTTTATAAATAATTGGTATGTGTGTAGTTTATTATCAGATTCAGAAACGCGCGGCGCAGATGGTGAAATGATTGCTGCGTTTTTAAAATCACAGGGAAAAGAATGCACATTGTTTGCATCTGTTGCAGACGCCATGTATTCTTTACAGTTGGCACATTGCCAGAAGGTATGTGATCGTGCTTTAATTTTCGGATCATTTTATACAATTGCCGCTGCAAAACGGTGGTTTGCAGAACAAGTTAATCAGGGAGAAAAACCGTGGAAGAAAAAACAAAACAAAGATTTATTGGTGTAATCGTTATTATCGGCGCATTATTTATTATCCTGCCGTTTTTATTTCATAATTCGCGACCTACGTTACAAACTAATTTATCAACCAACGCACCGAATTCCAATGTAACGGTTGCATTACCAACTGCTGCATCGACTGGCGGAAATACAACAAATACTTCGAATACAACTGTTGCGGATAATAATAACGCTGTATCAACATTGCAAACGCAACCGTCCGACACGACAAACACCACAACGCAAACTCAAAGTGCAGATACAAATGCGGCGAGCACAGCTTCACAAACACAAACATCGAATAACGCAATAACAACTACAACACCACAACAAGCGACAACACCGCAAGCAACAGATATGACGACGCAAGCTGCGCCAACAACATCTAATACAACAACACAAACAATAACGCCTGCAACAACATCCACTACAACTTCAGATAGTTTAGCGCCGGCATCGCCAAATGCATTAACAACTGGTAATGCGAACGAAGGTCCAACACAACCAACACAAGCAGTTCCCGCCACACAAAATACAACAACACCAACCAATACAACTTTACCAAACACATCTGCTGCAACACCTGCCAAATACGTTGTTAAAAAGCGTGTTGCAATTAAAAAACAAGAAATAGCACGCATGCCAATTAATGCAAGTACATCTGCGTGGGAAATTCAAGTTGCGGTGTTTTCCGACAAAGAAAATGCTGAAAAAATGATTGCAAAATTACGTGCGCATCATTTTGAAGCATATAGTCGCCGCGTTGCTGTCAATCGCCGTCATTATATTGCTATTTTTGTGGGCCCAGAAATTAATTTTGCCCGCGCTGAAATTTTGAAAAAAGATTTGAGACGTGATTTTCAATTGAGTGGTGAGATCAAAAAATATCAAGCATGAATTGGAGCGTGAGAAAAAATCGCACTGAAGTGAACGAGCGATAATGTAACTGAAAATATTAAATTAAGTTGATGGAAAGATGTGACCTGTCTCTTTTGTAGCGAATAGCGTCAGGATTGACGAGGGACCGAACCAGGGATGGTTCATCTTTGAGCGGAAAAAGAGACAGGTCATATCTTTACTTCTCAACCTATTTTTTTCAGTTATATTGTTGCGAGTGAGACCAAGAAAAAGATTTTTTCATTCAATAACGGGGTATATGTATCATGGAAAATATATTTTTAAACTGGACAGCGCTTGATTATATTTTAGCGGCTGTGATGTTTTTTTCCGTGATTTTAAGTTTCTTTCGCGGATTTGTGCGCGAAGCAATTTCGTTAGTCACATGGTTTTTGGCATTTTATTTAGCGCTGCAATTTGCGCCGACATTGAGCGGCGTGTTTCATTTTATTTCAAATCCAAAAATAAGTTATGCGATTTCAGCAATTATTATTTTTCTGGTTGTGCTGCTGCTCGGAAAGGTTGCTGGAAAATTAGCACATGAAATAATGAAAATATCCTTGCTCGGATTTTTCGATAAAATTTTAGGATTTATTTTTGGCGTTGTGCGCGGTGCTTTATTTATTATCATTATTTTATTTGTAATTGAATTAACATCGTGGCATACCGCAGCATGGTTTCAGCATTCGCAATTAGCGCCATATTTTCAAAAATGCGTTGCTTATTGCAGAACATTATTGCCAAAAGATTTGATGCCAAAACCTGGATTTATTGATCAAGTAAAAGCGATGACTGATTCGTTGATTTCCGCTGTGAAAAAATAAATATGTTGGCATTGCAAGTTGAGTCATTAAAAAAAATATATTCAAATGGCGTTGAGGCATTAAAAGGCATTAATTTAAGTGTCAATCAAGGCGATTTTATTGGTTTGCTTGGACCCAATGGCGCTGGCAAATCAACTATTATCAGTATTATTAATTCATTGACGCGCAAAACCAGCGGCAGTGTTTTTATCAACGGTTATAATCTTGAAACACAAAGTAGTTTAGCAAAATCACAAATTGGTGTTGTGCCGCAAGAATTTAATTTCGGAATTTTTGAAAAAGTAAAACAAATTGTCATGAATCAAGCAGGATATTATGGTATTTCGCGTACAGAATCAAAAAAGCGCGCAGAAAAATATTTAAAATTATTGGAATTGTGGCACAAGCGCGATCAACCTGCGCGTGATTTATCCGGCGGAATGAAACGTCGATTAATGATTGCGCGTGCATTAATGCATGAACCGCGCATTTTAATTTTAGATGAACCTACTGCTGGTGTTGATGTTGAAATTCGCCGATCGATGTGGGAATTATTGCGCGAATTAAATCATGCCGGAAAAACAATTATTTTAACGACGCATTATTTAGAAGAAGCGGAAGATTTGTGTAATCGCATTGCCATTATTCATCACGGCAATATTATTCAAGATACCACAAAAAAACAATTACTCAGTTTATTAAATGTTGAAACTTTTATTTTTGATTTAAATGAACCGTTACAAAAAACATTGCCGACGTGTAATGATTTTTTAATTAAAATAATTGATCCTGTGACTTTAGAAGTGGAATGTCAAAAAGGAAAAAATTTAAATGCGATATTTGATTTTTTAAATGCGCACAATATTATTGTCAACAGCATGCGAAATCGCGTGAATCGTTTGGAAGAATTATTTTTGAGGTTAACGCAATGACCCCAAAGCAAGTATTAATCGCTTACCAAACTATTATTATTAAAGAATTGGTGCGTTGTTTTCGTATCTGGCCGCAAACATTAGTTCCGCCAGCAATCACGATGGCATTGTATTTTTTAATTTTTGGAAAATTAGTCGGCTCGCAAATTTCCGCAGTACAAGGTTTTACTTACATGCAATATATTGTGCCCGGATTAATTATGATGTCGGTGATTACGAATAGTTATATGAATTCATCATCATCTTTTTTTAGCATGAAATTTCAGCGTAATATTGAAGAAATTTTAATTTCACCAACACCAAATTTTATTATTTTATTAGGATTTGTAACAGGCGCAGTTGCGCGCGGACTCATTGTCGGATTGATTGTTTTATTTATTGCGCTATTATTTACGCATATTGTTATCCATCATATTTTTTTAATGTTTTGCACAGCATTTATCACCGCATTTTTTTTCTCAACAGCTGGTTTAGTGAATGCTATTTTTGCACGCAATTTTGACGACGTTTCTTGGATTCCATCATTTGTATTAACACCATTAACTTATTTAGGCGGTGTATTTTTTTCAATTAATATGCTGTCAGGTGTGTGGCAAAAAATTGCGATGATTAATCCGATTTTATATATCGTCGATTTATTTCGGTATAGCATGCTCGGAATACAAGATGCGAATATTCTAATTGCATTTATTTTATTATTGCTGATGACGATTGTGCTTTTTATTTTTGCGTTGTATTTAATTCAAAAGAGTTCGAGATTGAGGAATTGATTTTTTTATTTCCGCTAACCCTAACAATTAGCTTCGTAAATGAATTAATCTATCGCAATGCTTTTTTTAAAGAGTATTTTAATTTGATTAATATCATTTTCTTTTTGAACAGGAGTTTCGCACTTTTGAATCTTTGCGCTCGCTCGCTGGATAATGTAACTGAAAAAAAATAAATGGAGATGTAAAGATATGACCTGTCTCTTTTTCCGCTCAAAAATGAACCATCCCTGGTTCGGTCCCGCGTCTGTCGTGACGCTATTCGCTACAAAAGAGACAGGTCACATCTTTCCATCAGCCTAATTTATAATTTCAGTTACATTATCGCTCGCTCGTTTAAGATTTGTCTTCGGTGCGAAACTCCTGTTGAAATCTTTCTGTGCTCACGACAAGCGCGGGACGCTTTTTTGCCTTTGCGACATCAGTAAAAGGAAATGGGACAACAACAACGCTAAACGGTTTATAAATCGTCATATGCCTGATCATCTTCTTTTGAATTCCATTCCGACAGTGTTGATTCTAGTGCTTGGTGATGTGCAAAATCAAACGCCGGTATTTTGACGATATAGATTTTTCCATTTACTCTGACAAAGCCAATTTTATCTCCAGCGTGCAGGCTTAATTCTTTTCGCACCTCAGCTGGAATGGTGGCTTGACATTTGGTGGTTAAGGTAGATATATGCATTACTGTAATACCTCATTACCGTATTGATGTATGGTAAGTATAGTGATTTTGGCAAATTTTTCAGGTGTCTATTTTTTTGTCAGACAAGAAAGCAGTATGCCAACAATAGAAATCAAGCACAAAAACATAAATCCAGCGTGAAACGCATGCTCATAAGCAATATGTGATAAATCAACCGCTGAGGGATAATTTATCGAACTAAAATATGCTTTCAGATGGTCAGCGGGTGATAATCCTCTGGCAACACGTATCAATGCATTTAGTTGGGCATGCGTTTCAACTAAATTTTGTTGTTGAATATGAAATATCAAAGAGGCTTTACTGATAAACGCTGCAATCATGCCATATATTGTAATACCCAGCGCACAAGCACCCCACGCGATCGTATAAAACACACCGGTTGCCATACCCATCTGTTCTGGTTTTACGGCAGATAATGCGCCGCTTGTTGAGCTAACAAAACTAATTCCCGAGCCTAATCCTATCAAACCCAAACCCCAAAACAGGAGCGGAAAATTTATTTGTGTTCCTAAGTCAGACAATAAATAACATCCAATGCTAAAAGCAACCATAGCAATGACATTAGGTATTTTGAAGCCAAGTTTATCGACAATGGTGCCGGCAAAAGGTGACAGCACACCAACAACTATTGTGCAAGCCAGCATGATCGCCCCTGTATATAAAGGGCTATATCCTAAAAAATTTTGCAAATAAATTGGGATGAAAAAAAGAACGGGCAAGAAAACCATTTGCGCAATCATACGAATCAAACTATTTAATGCGTAGTTACGAATCTTAAATAATGTAAAATCAATTAAGCGATTTGCTCGATTTTTTTCAACAAAAAATAAAATAAACAACGCGATCAAACCAATGATTAATGTGCTCAAAAAAGCACTCGAACCGACACCCCATTCTTCTGATTGATTTAGCGCTAAAATCACACCCCCTAAACCTAAAAGTAAAAATAGACAGCCTCGATAATCCAATGTTTCGCTATGTGTTTTAACTGGATCGGGTTTGCAAAATAAATACGTACAAATCACAGTCACAATACCAATTGGCAAATTCACAAGAAAAATCCAACGCCAACTCAAGTAATGCATGATCACACCACCCAGTGTTGGTCCAATCGCCAGTGACACACCCATCGTACCCATTAACACACCAATTGCCGTGCCATGCTGATTTTGTGGAAAGGTATTTAAAATTAGAACGATTGTCATAGGATAAGCGATTCCTAGCGCAAAACCCTGACCAATCCGCCCGAGAATCAACCACCAGTCATTCATCGCAAAACCCGCAAAAACAGAAGATAGTACGAAAAGAATGGTACCTATCACGTAAATTCTGCGATGCCCATATAAATCACCCGATCGACCACCAATGATTTGAAAAATCGCTGACATCAACACAAAAGCATTGATGACCCACTGCATGGTTGCAAGCTTTGCATCCATTTGATGGGCAATAACCGGTACCGCTAAATTCACTGCTGTCGCATCAAAATTCAACATTACTGTCAACAAACAAGTCGTCAGCAATAGTAACCATTTGTGGTTATTATTAGCTTCAGTTGCTGCATTATCGTTATTAGCTTGCATGGTCATTAGTAAGCGCTCCCTACAATACAAGAATATACATATAGTTTCGCCATTATATATGCATCACGTAGTAATTTGCTAGGTCAGCTAAAATTTGATTTTTATTATAGAAATGTCGTAGAATTGCGTCTGTTATTTCATATCAGCCGACTATACGAGGTCTTTTCACCCATGAATAATTAATCTTTTTTCTTGATTTTTAACTCATTAAATCACAAAAGAGATTATTTATGTCATACGAGTCAGATATTAATAAAACATCCGAAAAAAACAGTTTATTGCGCGTTGCTCCACTATTTTTGGTTATCGCCATTGATAGCATGGGGATCGGCATTTTATTTCCGATTTTAAGTGCGATGCTGATTAGTCACCAATCACATTTTTTATCGGTTGATACTTCCGATTTTTTACGCGAATTAATTTATGGCGTGACGATTGGAATTTATATGATTGCTTGGTTTTTTGGATCAGCAATGTTGGGTGATATATCCGACATCATGGGTCGCAAAAAAGCATTGATGATTTGTCTAATCGGCGCAACAGCGGGTTATGCAATTTCTGCAATTGCAATTGGTTTTCACAGCATTATATTTTTAATTGTCGGACGCGTACTCGCAGGATTTACGGCGGGAAGTCAGCCGATTGCGCAAGCAGCGATTGTCGATGTAAGCGCACCAGAAAATCGCGCGAGAAATATCGGTTATATTTTATTGGCAGTTTCGATTGGATTTATTTTAGGTCCAATTATGGGCGGTATTTTATCGAATCATGATTTTGTATCGTGGTTTAATTTTGCAACGCCACTTTATTTTGCGGGAATTTTATCGTTATTAAATTGCATTGTTTTATATTTTTCTTTTTCAGAAACATTCACGCGAATAAAAAAAATAAAAATCAGGGTGAGTTATGCGATTCAAATTTTTGTAGAAGCATTTCAAAAAAAATCGATTCGTATTTTATCATTTGTTTTATTGGTTGAAACAGCAGGATGGTCAGAATATTATACTTTTGTTTCACAATTTTTATTAAGACGTTTTAATTATTCCGCAACAGACGTTTCACTTTTTATTGCTGTTTTATCTGTGGGATTTAGCATTGGATTTGGTTTATTAATTAAACCTGCCGCAAAATATTTTAATTTAAAAAATTGTGTTGTTGTGAATTTATTTATTTCTGCATTGTTATTTTTGATGACCGCTATTGTTCATGTTCAGATAGTAATTTGGATTGGTGCTGCATTAATTGGTATGAGCGTTGCAGTTTTGTATTCATTATTAATTACGTTGTTTTCAAATCAAGTGAGCATAGAAGAGCAGGGATGGGTAATGGGAATTACTAATTCTGTTGGCGCATTATCATTTGGTATAACTGCATTAATGAGTGGATTTGCAGCGGATTTAAGTCCAGCAGTGCCGATGTATTTGGGATTTTTTGGGATGGCGGCAGCAGGATTTATTTTATTGAGCGCGAAGATAAAAAATTAATATAGTGGTTTAAAATGAATTTCTAATTTGCAACCGACAGCGTGCGCATATTTTCGCAATGTATTTATGCTGGGTGAATGTTTGTCGGTTGCAGTGGATGATTCAAGTCTAGCAATTGCAGGCGCTTTAGTTCCCATGCGTTTTGCAATATCCGCTTGAGTTAATTTCGAGCGCTTTCTGGCGAGCAACATTTCTCTTAGTAATTCATATTCTTCTTTTAGAAAATCATATTCAGATTTGAATGCGGGATTTTTCATCCATTTCTGAATCATTTCCTTATGTGTTTTGCGAGCAGGCATATGTTTTTTTTTAGCTTTCATTTTTTACCTCTTTTAATCTACGTCTTGCAATTTTTAATTCTTTGTTCGGCGTCTCTTCTGTTTTTTTTCTAATTCCGTGCAGAAACATAATTCGTTTACCGATTAATGCACAGTAAAATATGCGCGCAATTCCTTCTTTGCCGCGTGGGCGTAATTCAAATAATCCAGCGCCCATTTTTCTTGCGTGCGGTAAACGTAAATCAACCCCAAACTCGATGAGTAACTCACTTAATCGAGCGAATGAGGCTCGAATACCAACCGGTAATATATCCACCCAGTTTTGTAAATTTTCATCATAATATTCTATTTTCCAGTTTTTATGATATAACATATTTGTTAATTTCTCAAGTGAGTTGTACATATCGTGCTGACAATACTACAAATAAATAAATATTTATATTCGGGTTTTTCATTTTGTGTGTATTTTTTGTTATGATCACAATCTATGAAAACCCTTAATCGAAAAATTTGTGTTGCACCGATGATGGCGTACACCGATCGTCATTTTAGATATTTATTGCGATTAATATCGAAGCATGCTGTTTTGTATACAGAGATGATTACGGCGCAGGCGATTATGCATGGCGATCAACCTTATTTGCTGGATTTTTCGAGCGAAGAACATCCTGTTGCATTACAATTAGGTGGTTCGGACCCTGCGTTGTTAGAAAAAGCTGCAAAAATAGGGGAAAAATGGGGTTACGATGAAATTAATTTAAATGTGGGTTGTCCGAGTGAACGTGTGCAAAATGGATGTTTTGGCGCAGCGTTGATGAAAGAACCTAAATTAGTAGCGCAATGTATCACTGCAATGCGTAATGCAGTTTCAATTCCCGTGACAATTAAAACGCGTTTAGGTGTTGATGAATGTGACAGCGATTATTTTTTGCATGATTTTATGGGAAAAATTCATGAGGCGGGATGTAACGTTTTTGTTATGCATGCACGCAAAGCTTTTTTAAAAGGATTAAGTCCAAAAGAAAATCGTGATGTTCCACCGTTGCAATATGATCGCGTATATCAATTAAAAAAATTATTTCCACAGTTGGAAATTATTTTAAATGGCGGAATTCAAACGCATGATGCGGTGCGTGAGCATTTAAAATATGTTGATGGTGTGATGATAGGGCGTGTTGCTTGTTCTAATCCATATTTTTTATATGGAGCGGATGAACAATTTTCGCCAGGCACTGCGCGCGTCAGGGAGCCGCGCGCGTCAGCAAGCGAGAACACCAATCAATCTCGACAAGAAATTATCAAAGAATATTTACCATATATTTTGGAGCAACAAAAAAACGGAATTCCAATTCGTCATACGACAAAACATTTAATTGGATTGTTTCAAGGTGAAATTGGTGCGCGAAATTGGCGGAGAAAATTAAGCGATCGTGCTGTGAGTGAAGGTGAGTTGATGGAATTTTTGAATGTAAATTCAAATATAAATTCAAATATAAATTCCTTGGGCTGACGCCCAAGGTTCTCACCAATTATTTGTCTGCGGATTTGCGAGCGTATTTTTGCTTGAATTTTTCAACACGACCCGATGTGTCCACCAATTTTTGTTGGCCTGTGTAAAATGGATGACAAGCAGAGCAAACTTCAATGTGCAGATCTTTTCTGCCAACAGTTGAACGTGTTTTGAATGTGTTGCCACAGCTGCAAGTAACGATCACTTCTTCGTACTTCGGATGTTTTCCGTCCATTTCAGTCGTTTCTTTCGGCGCTTTCGCTGATTTATCAATTTTTTCTGGTTTCGGCATTTTCTTTGATGGTGCTGCTTTTGCCGATGTTTTTGCTTTATTTTCTTTTTCTTTTGCCATGATTATCTTCCTGTCAGCATATATTTTGACGCAAAGGATAGCGAAGAACGGGGTGTTTGTCTACAGTACCAACATCTTCATTAATTCATCAATCGCTATTTGCATTAATTTTTCTTGATCCATACAAACCGCAGTAATGTCTTGTGCTTGTTTTGCAGAATAATGTTCTGCAACGGCTGATTTAAATTTTGCAAATAATAATGGGATGCCGTCGACGCGGCGACGTTTGTGACCGATGGGGTAATCGATGCTGATTAAATCGGTTTTAGTGCCGTCTTTAAAAAATATTTGAATTGAATTTCCAATCGCGCGTTTTTCTGGGTCTAAATATTCCGTACTGAATTTTTCGTTTTCGGTGACGTGCATTTTATTTCGCAGTGTGTCAATCATTGTATTTTTTGCAATATCATTTTCATAATGCTTCGCAGTTAATTCACCATAAATTAAAGGCACTGCAATCATATATTCTAAACAATGATCGCGATCAGCAGGATTATGCAGCGGACCTTTTTTACTGATAATGCGCATTGCGGCATTTTGTGTTTGCACTTCGATGCGCTCAATATCATTTAATTTATTTTTGACAAGCGGATATAATTGCATTGCGCATTCAACAGCAGTTTGCGAATGAAATTCTGCAGGATAAGAAATTTTAAATAAAATATTTTCCATCACATAATTTTCGTATGGACGTTGCAGTGAAAATTTATTTCCGCGAAATGAAGTGTCATAAAAACCCCATGTTTTAGCGGTTAAAACTGATGGGTAGCCCATTTCATTTTGCATTGCCATTAATGCTAATCGCACACCACGAGAAGTTGCATCACCTGCCGCCCAAGATTTTCGTGAACCTGTATTTGGCGCATGACGATATGTTCGTAATGATTGCCCATCAAGCCACGCATTTGAAATGGCATTATTTATTTGATCTTTATTTCCGCCTAATAAATGCGTAACAACTGCAGTCGTTGCAATTTTAACTAAAATAACATGATCTAAACCGACTTTATTAAAACTGTTATCAAGTGATAATACACCTTGAATTTCATGTGCTTTAATTGCAGCATGTAAAATATCTTTTACAGTAAATTTTTTTTCGTGTGTGCGATTTAAATAATCTGTGATTGCTAGAATGCCGCCTAAATTATCAGATGGATGTCCCCATTCTGCTGCTAAAAAAGTATCATTAAAATCAAGCCAGCGAATTAATGCACCGATATTAAATGCAGCTTGCACAGGTTCTAATTCAAAATTTGTGCCAATCACACGCGCGCCATTTTTTAATGTTGCGCCTGGCACAATGGGTCCTAATAATTTTGTGCAAGCGGGAAATTTTAATGCCATCAGTGAACATGCAATGCTGTCTAATAAATCATGATATGCAGTGTCAATCGCAAGTTGAGTGTATTGATTAAAATCATAAACGTAATCAGTAATGCCTGTAATAATAGAATCAAATTCAGTGCGGGAATTGTTTTCGTTGTGGTAGTTGCTCATGATGAAATTTCCTGATTATCTGTGAAGTTTGTGTATCTTACAAAAATAAATTAGATCATTACAAATACTTTTTTACAAAATCCGCGGGCTTCAAAATTTTAATTTCAAAAACGCCATCTACCGATAACAAATCAACATCACCGCTGACAATACAGGGACATTTTGCAGCAAGCGCGACCGCAATAAATTTATCATCATCAGAATCTTGTGAGACCGGATCTTTTAGTTTTATGGGTTGATGCAATTCTCCATGAATCGTTAAAAGATCAATAAATGGCGAAATGTCTATACCAGGATACTTTTTTGAAAGAATTTGTCCAACGCGAATATACTCATCAAGAATTTCATATGAAAAAACTATCTTAATTTTGTTATTGCCCCATGCATCTAATATTTTTCCAGGATTTCCGGACCAAAAAATACCGGACATGAAAACATTGGTATCCAAAACGATTCTAATCATTTTTTGCGAACCGCCTTAATTGCGCGCACTATATCTTGTTCACTCAATCCAGATGATTTTGCTAATTTACGTGTTTTTGCAATCAAAACTTGATATCGACTCATGTCTGGTTTCTCAATTATTTTTAATATCATTACACCTTTTTCAGCGACGACAAGAAATTGATCGCCAGTGTGTAAACCCATTTGATCACGGATCTCTTCTGGAATGACGACTTGACCTTTTGATGATAGCTTTGTTGTTGCTAAATTACTCATAATGATTACCTCGATATTCTTACTAGTAAGATTATAGGTGAAATAGGATATAATATCAAATCGGATGCTTTCGTGGCGCAGGTCCAATATATTCCGACAACGGCCGAATTAATTTATTATTTGCGCGTTGTTCGATAATGTGTGCAGACCATCCAGCTGTTCTTGCAAAAACAAAAATCGGCGTGAATAATTCAACCGGAATATTGCAGAAATGATATGCTGATGCGCTGTAAAAATCGAGATTGGGAAACATTTTCTTTTCGCTCCGCATTAATTTTTCGATCACTTCAGAAACTGCATACACAACATGATCATTTAATTTTTCAGATAATTTTTTTGCTTCCGCTTTAATAATATCAGATCGTGGATCGCCATTTTTATAAACGCGATGGCCAAATCCCATGATTAATTTTTTTTGTCGTAACATTTCCATCACACCTTTTTCAGCAGCAGCAACAGAATTAAATTGTAAAATTAATTTTAATGCTTCTTCATTTGCGCCGCCGTGAAGTGGTCCGCGCAGTGCACCGATTGCGCCGGTAATACAAGAATAAAAATCAGATAATGTTGCGGCAATAACACGCGCAGTAAAAGTGGATGCATTAAATTCATGTTCTGCGTATAAAATTAATGATGTATTTAAAACACTGGTTTGCAAAGCATCCGGTTTTTCTCCATGTAATAAATGTAAAAAATATTCGCCAGTTGTTTTGTCATTTAATTGTGTATTTATTTTTTTATGATTGTGTTGAAAGTGAAACCAATACGTTAACATGGCTGGAAAACAAGCGATTAATTTATTGGCGATGTCGATTTGATTGTGATTTTTATTTTCAGGTTCGAGTGTTCCTAAAAAAGAACAGCCGGTGCGCAAAACATCCATTGGGTGTGCAGTCACTGGAATTTTTTCCAATACTTCTTGCAATGCGTTCGGCAAATTGCGCAGCGAAATTAATTTTTCTTGATATTCATTTAATTGTATTTTTGTCGGTAATTCGCCGTAAATTAATAAATACGCGACAGCTTCGAAAGATGATTTTTGCGTGAGATCGTGAATTTCATAGCCGCGATAATGTAAACCAGTTTCGTTGTGGCCGACCATTGAAATTGCGGATTGTCCTGCGATGATGCCTGCTAATCCGGCAGATGAATTTTTTGTTTCTGGCATGATGAATTCCTTGCTTTCAATTTTGGAAAAGTGGCTGTATTGTAACATAATGTGGTGAGAATAATGAACTTTGCGCTCACGCTTCCGCGCGAGCTTCTGAAGAGGCTTCGCTTGAAATATATGGGTAGTTGAATATGATAAAAAAAATAATGATAATGATTGTCGTATTATTTTTTGTAAATAATATTTATGCTTCAAATGTATTAACGCCGAATGCAACGAGTGTGACAATACCGCAACAAAATGCGAGTGCACCAACTGAATCGCCGCGGTTTGAAAAATGTTTGCAGTGGAAACAAGTTTGTTATACGAACAGTTATTGTTTTCAGCGCGAAAGATTGCGGAATGGTTGTTATCGTTGCGTGAAACCCGGGCGTTATGGATTTCATGTGTACCCGAGACAAGTGGATCGCACGACATGTAATCAAGATACGGCGGATTATTTAATTAATATGGGGTATGTTTGTTATCACAGTTACGAACTGAGTCCGTGTTTGCAATCGAGGGAAAAAGAGTTTTGTGATTCGCAGTGTGTGAAATATGCGAATTAACGGAGAATTTAAATGACGACGCGATTATTTATTTTATTTTTTATTTTTATTTCTACCGCTGTTTTTGCAGACTCAAATTGGAATAATTATATTCAAGGCTTGCGAACAGAAGCAATTGCAAAAGGAATTCGTCCGGAAATTTTTGATGAAGCGTTTCAAGGAATTCAAGAACCGCACAAAGAAGTTTTACGTTTTGATCGCACGCAACCAGAAAAAAGAATTACATATTTTCAATATCGAAATTCACGCGCAAGTAAAGATCGCATTGTGATGGGTCGACGTGAAATTAAAAAACATCGAGAATTACTGGATAAAATAGCAAATCATTATCATGTTGATGCTTGTTATATTGGATCGTTGTGGGGATTGGAAACAAGTTACGGACATTACATGGGAAAATTTTCGGTGATTCAATCACTCGCAACATTAGCTTATGATCAGCGTCGCGCTGCAATTTTTCGCAAAGAATTATTTTATGCTTTGGAAATGTTAAATGAAGGACACGTTGCGTTAAAAGATTTAAAAGGCGAGTGGGCAGGTGCGACGGGACAACCACAATTTTTGCCGTCAACTTGGCATAATTATGCAGTTGACTTTGACGGTGATGGAAAAAAAGATATTTGGAAATCAGATGGTGATATTTTTGCGTCGATTGCAAATTATTTACATGTGTTAGGTTGGCAAGAAAATCAATTATGGACTGTGCAAGTTGATTTACCAACAAATTTTGATCGTGCATTATTAACGACAAAAACAATTAAAACAGTTGCGGACTGGGAAAAAATGGGTGTGCATTTTGCGCAGCCAGAAAATATTTCTGCTGATTTGGCAGCGTCTGTTATTCAACCGGATGGTGCGCCGGCGATGATGGTGTTTAATAATTTTCGCGTCATTATGAAATGGAATCGTTCGTCGTATTATGCGGGGACGGTGGGATATATGGCGGAAGAAATTTGCAGATGATAAAAATGTTATTAGTTATGCGTTATGCGTTATGCGTTCAGAGGTGTAAATGAAAAACGATACATGTTTAAAAACACGGTATTGAAAATGAAATACGGTTGGCGCAAGATGACGAATAACGCATAACGAATAACGCATAACGAATAACGGATAACGTCCCCATGAATTCAACCGCCACCAGCATTATTGATTTAAGTGCAATTAAACATAATTTACATTTAATTCAAGAAATGATGCCAAAACAAAAAATTTTGGCGATGATAAAAAGTAATGCGTATGGACATGGTTTAATTCCAGTTGCAAAAGCGCTCGGAAATGCAGATGCGTTGGGCGTTGCAACGATTGCAGAAGCATTGCAATTGCGAAATGCGGGAATTGATGCGGATATTGTTGTGATGCGTGGATTTGCAACGCGTGATGAATTATCTATTTTTTTTGCTGATGATAAATTAATTGCTTGTGTGCATGAACATCAGCAATTATTTTTATTGGAAAATAATTCATTTTCAGAAAATAAAAAATTACGAATTTGGATGAAAATAGATACGGGCATGCATCGTTTAGGATTTTCGTGTGATGAGTTTCAAGAAATATATAATCGATTAAATAAATTATCTTTTATTGAAAAACATTTTGTTGTTTGTTCGCATTTGGCAGATGCCGATAATGTTGATCCAACTTTTACGCGTCAACAAATTATGAATTTTGAAAATGCAACAAAAAATATTTCGAATGAAAAAAGTTTATTAAATTCTGCGGGAATTATTGCACACGCGCGTGCACATTATGATTGGATTCGTCCGGGATTATTATTGTATGGTGTGACGCCTTTTAATTCGACAAATGAATATCAATCTGTGACGAAAAATTTTATGCCAGCGATGACATTAGAATCAAAATTAATTGCTGTGAAAAATGTAAAGCGTGGTGAAAAAATTGGTTATACGTGCACATATATTGCTGACCGCGATATGAAAATTGGAATTGTTGGAATGGGATATGGTGATAGTTATCCGCGACAGGCAAAAAACGGTACGCCGGTTTTAATTCGAGAGCAGCGTTGTCCGATTGTGGGACGTGTGTCGATGGATATGATTACTGTGGATGTTTCAGCTCTAAAAGAGGTATCTGTGGACGATACGGTGACTTTATGGGGTCGCGATTTGTCGGTCGTTGAGGTTGCGCAATGCGCTAATACTATTTCGCATGAATTACTCTGCCATTTGACTGGTAGAGTCAATTTAATGTACATTTAAAGTATCTTCATAAGTATATTTTACATCATGTTGATTAATAACAAAATTTAACTTAAAGTTTTACAGCAGAATACTCGCCTATCTACTATAATTTATTGTGTAAGTAGGGTTATTGCTTATATAGGCGGGTGGGTTGTGGATAAAAAATTATCACTCAAAAAGGTGTTGCAATCCCTTCAATTGGCCGACAATTCGGCAGTGACGGATGCGCAACATCATGCAACAGCAGCAACATCCAAGCTGGGTGATGCGAGAGAACACTCCGCTGTTGTGCCTGCTTCGCAAGATGAGCATCAACACAATTACGATACCGTCACAAAAGGTAATCAAATTGAACGTCATAGTGAATTAACAGCTCATGAAAAAGGATCGGCGCAAGAAGAAATAATTGTTGCAATGGCTGATCGTCCAAAATATGAATCAGAAATGGAAGATAAAAAATCTGCACAAGAAGAAGATAAAATTGAATCTATTGATTTCACAAAACGCAGAGAAATAAGTGTAGATGCACACGATAATAAAGAAGGTGATGCAAAAGTCGTAGTGTTTCGTAATGCTGAAACACAACAATTTCGCATTGCGCAAGCTGCAGTGAATGCTGCTGATAACATAAGTGGTCGCGCTGTAGCGAGTACTCATTTCACACCTGATCGAATGCAACCCGTTTTGAATAATACAATGTCAGCACATTTTATGAGTGCGGCAGCTATTGCATCTGTATATGCTGCCACAGCGTCTGGCATGGAAAATAAAACGCTTGTTGGCACAATCATGAGTGCATCTGACATTATGTTTGGCGCGCCTAGCATTGGATTTGAAACTGTCGCTACTGCTGTTCTTCCCGTTACGGGATTTGGATCATTAACTCCCGGTGGTGGTAATAGTTTTGGTATATTGAATCCGATTGTAACGGGATCGTTCGTTCCGCCAGCGCCAATTTTTGTTGAAAACCCATTTGTTTTTGTTCCGCCAGTTATAACGCCGCCGACATTACCCACAGTAGCTGCACCAATTGCAACGGAGAATGTATCTGGTGGCGCTGGTTCAGGACCGCCGTCATTTGTTCCGCCACCACCGCGTCCAGTTGATATTACGCCACCCGTTCATGATCCTAATTTGGGTTCATCGACACCAAGCACGCCAGCAAATACTGCGCCAGTTGCAGTTGCTGGAACAAAATCAGCCGTTGAAGATGGCGCTGCTGTTACTGGTACATTATCTGCGACTGATGCAAATTCGGGCGATACAAAAACTTTTACAGTAGTGACGAATGGTGCATATGGTGTTTTCGCTATTACCGATTCAACGTCGGGTGATTATAGTTATACAATTGACAATAGTATTTCCGCAGTGCAAGCGCTGGGTGTTGGCGCAACATTAACAGATACATTAACTTTCCGCGTTGCTGATTCAAGCGCTGCAACAGATGAAGCGAATGTAGTTGTTACAATTGCAGGTGCAAATGATGCGCCAGTTGCAGTTGCTGGTACGAAAGCTGCGACAGAAGATGGTAGCGCGGTATCTGGTACTGTTTCTGCGACGGATGTGGATAGCAGTGATACAAAAACTTTTACGGTAGTAACAAATGGTGTGTATGGTTCTTTTGCTATTACCAATGCAACGACAGGCGCTTATAGCTATACGATTGATAATAGTATTTCCGCAGTGCAAGCATTAGGTGTTGGCGCAACATTAACAGACACATTAACTTTCCGCGCGACTGATTCGCAAAGTGCGACGAGCAATGCAAATGTAGTTGTAACAATTACTGGCGTTAACGATGTTGCTGTTATTACAAATTTAGGATCTGATTCTTTTAGTTACAGTGAAGGTGCAGGTGCAGTTATTATCGATCAAAGCACAGCTGCGATTGTAACTGATGTTGACTCATCTAATTTTGACACAGGAACTTTAACCGTTTCTTTCACAGCAGGATCTGATTCTGCAGAAGATATTTTAGCCATTCGAAATCAAGGTTCAGGCGCAGCACAAATTGGCACATCAGGATCAAATGTTGCTTATGAAGGAACCACGATCGGTACTTTCACTGGCGGCTCAAGCGGCAGTGCACTTGTTATCACATTAAATTCAAATGCAACTGCAACTGCAACAACAGCGCTTGTTAAAAACATTACCTTCCAAGACTCTGACACTGATAATCCAACAACGGGTGATAGAACAATTAGATTTGTTTTAACAGATGGTGATGGTGGAACATCTGCAAATTATGATGTGACGGCAACGGTGAATGGGGTTAATGATGTTGCTGTGATTACAAACTTAGGATCTGATTCTCTTAGTTACAGTGAAGGTGCAGGTGCTGTCGTTGTTGATCAATCAACCGCTGCGATTGTAAGTGATGTTGACTCATCTAATTTTGACACAGGAACATTAACCGTTTCTTTCACGGCAGGTTCTGATTCCGCAGAAGATATTTTAGCAATTAGAAATCAAGGATCAGGCGCAGGACAAATTGGCACATCAGGTGCGAACGTCACATATGCTGGAACGATCATTGGTACTTTCACTGGTGGATCATCAGGATCAAATTTAGTTATTACATTAAATTCTTCAGCGGATGCAACTGCAACAACAGCGCTTGTTAAAAACATTACCTTCCAAGACTCTGACACTGATAATCCAACAACGGGTGATAGAACAATTAGATTTGTTTTAACAGATGGTGATGGTGGAACATCTGCAAATTATGATGTGACGGCAACGGTGAATGGGGTTAATGATGTTGCTGTGATTACAAACTTAGGATCTGATTCTCTTAGTTACAGTGAAGGTGCAGGTGCTGTCGTTGTTGATCAATCAACCGCTGCGATTGTAAGTGATGTTGACTCATCTAATTTTGACACAGGAACATTAACCGTTTCTTTCACGGCAGGTTCTGATTCCGCAGAAGATATTTTAGCAATTAGAAATCAAGGATCAGGCGCAGGACAAATTGGCACATCAGGTGCGAACGTCACATATGCTGGAACGATCATTGGTACTTTCACTGGTGGATCATCAGGATCAAATTTAGTTATTACATTAAATT
>Ga0155552_109_pt1 | contig 167426 bp, 179 predicted proteins | sample RifCSPhighO2_12_FD_107209 | JGI IMG/M metagenome (GOLD analysis project Ga0155552, IMG submission 107209) | Gammaproteobacteria bacterium RIFCSPHIGHO2_12_FULL_36_30 | reverse complement strand
CACGGCCTTCTCCTTGCAGTTTTGATTTCTAGCGAAACCAAACGTACAGGATTAAGTCGTGTCGTTCAAATTAATTTAAAAGTTGAGAATGGCGTTCACTTTTAAAAAAGGTATCGCATGATATTAACTTGCCAGAAAATATAGAAAAAAATCCGCGCATTTTGGCAGCACTTGATGCAGCTAAACAATGTTATGCAATTTATACTAATGCATATGCGGGCGTTGCAATTGAAATGAAAAATAAAAAAATTTACGCTGGAAAATATATTGAATCTGTTGCGCACAATCCCAGTTTGCCGCCAATGCAAGCGGCACTTATTTATTTAACGGGATGCGGTGAAAAATATGAAGACATTGTCGCTGCAACATTAATTCAATGCAGACAAAATTTAATTGATCAGTCGATTAGTTCGCAAATTACATTAAAAGCGGTGAATCGAAATATTAATTTAGAAATAATTGAGTGTGTCGCCTAACTTAACCCGCAACACGCTTCGCATCCCTCAACGTCTTCGGCAGCGCGAAAACAATATTTTCTTCAACGCCTGGGATTTCTTCAGAAACAGTTGCACCCCACTCGCTTAATTTTGCAACGACTTGTTGCACTAAATCTTCAGGTGCTGATGCGCCGGCGGTGACACCAACAATTTCAACTGTATCAAACCAATCACGTTTCATTTCATTTGGATCATCTAATAAATAAGCACGGCAACCTAAACGTTCTGCTAATTCTTTTAAACGATTTGAATTTGAACTTTCGCGCGAACCAACAACAATCATCACATCGCACATTTTTGCGAGTTGTGTCACTGCTTCTTGACGATTGGTTGTGGCATAACAAATATCTTCTTTTTTCGAACATTGAATTGCAGGAAATTTATTTTTTAATGCAGCAACAATTTCAGCAGCGTCATTCACAGATAAAGTTGTTTGTGTGACATATGCGCATTGATTTTCATTTTTCAAATTTAATTTTTCAACATCATTTACTGTTTCAACTAAATAAATTCCTGCATCTGCATTTTGATATTGCCCCATTGTGCCTTCAACTTCAGGATGTCCTGCGTGACCTATCAAAATACATTCAACATTATGTTTTGCGTAACGCGCAACTTCCATATGCACTTTTGTAACGAGCGGACAAGTTGCGTCAAATAAATTAAATTGTCTTTCACGCGCTAATTGACGCACAGACTGTGAAACGCCGTGCGCACTAAAAATTAATGTTGCCCCTTTTGGGACTTCGCTAATATCATCGAGAAAAATCGCGCCTTTTGCTTTTAATTTTTCAACAACAGGGCGATTGTGCACAACTTCATGACGCACATAAATCGGCGCGCCCAATTGATCGAGTGCACGCTCAACAATTTCAATTGCGCGATCAACACCAGCACAAAAACCTCTAGGATTTGCGAGTAAAACTTTCATATAATAATCTCAATACTAACCATGTTGCACCAACTGATACCGCTGAATCTGCAACATTGAACGTTGCAAAATGCCAATGTCCAATATGAAAATCAACAAAATCAGTTACAAAACCAAAACGAATTCGATCAATTAAATTTCCCAGCGCACCACCTAAAACTAAACTAACAGGTAATGCCGTCATCCATTCTGATCGTTTAAGATAACATAACCAAACAATTAAAATGACTGAAACAGTAATTGAAACGCCAGATAATAAATATATTTGCCAGCCATTTTGTGCACCTAAAAAACCAAATGATGCGCCAGCATTAAAACTTAAAATAAAATTTAAAAAGGGAAATATGCGAATCACTGTGTGACGCGTAATATGACACAACACTAAATATTTTGTGAATTGATCAAGCGCAATAATAAATGCACTTAAAAAAATCCATGGTATTGCTTTTTTATTTTTCATTTTATATTACCAACCAAGATTTCTTTTTTATTATTTTTCAAAAAATTCTTTTTCGTTATAATACTTTCACCTAATTCTTTTTCAGTATTTTTTCTAGCATTCCCTGCAACATCACCGCCACGCTTAGCAACTTTTTTATGTAACGGCATGCGATTTGGTTTTTCTTTTTTGGAAATTTCTGTTGTAACTTTTTCTCCAAGCATCGTAAAAATTAATTCTAAATCTGTCATATGATCACGTAAATTTTCATTTGTTCTTTTTGGTAAATTTTTAAATTGCCGATATTCTGTTGGCGTCATTCCAAAAGTTGCCTTCGAAATTTGTGCTGTTAAAATAGCATAATTATCCTCGCCCATAACACCGCGCTCTTTCCACTCGTCAGTTAAATTTTGTCGAATAGCAATGCCCCGCAATCTTTTATCAATCCACTCCTTCGAATATCCTTTTTGTTCATACAATTTTTTCATTCGCTCTTGCGCAAGTTCAGGATTTTCAATTTCCTGAATGCGTTCATAACCCACTTTAGCCAGCCATCGCTTAAATGGTTCTGCTTTTGCCGAAGGAATTGACTGAATAATTCGCAAAATATTTTCAGTATTAGCGCAATTTATTTTTTGTGCGCCACCTTCCGTTTCTGCAAATAATAATACAACTATATTTTGCCATTGATCGCTTAACGCAGGATCGCGACGTCGAAGATCTTTGAGATAACCATCGGGTTGCGGCGAATCGGTTAATGCGGCAATCACATCAACAATCACAAAAAACCATGTGTCGTTATACCATATGCGACGCACTTTTTTTTCTTGAAATAACACGATCGATTTTTCTGTATTCATATCACCATCCTATGTGCAAACAACGGACGGCTATTTTCCCATAAATTATATTTTAAAAAAATACCGTGTTTTTCATTTTCTTTGTTCAAAGGGGGGGGGGCAATTTGCCACCCCCCTTTTTACAACTAATTGTTTTTTATAGTTTTATCATGCAAATTGTCTGCTTTCGCCGCCAGTTGTAATATTAATGACGCAACGCGAACATAATTCTGGATGTGCTTTATCGGCGCCAACATCTTCACGACGATGCCAACAACGTGCGCATTTTTGATAATTTAATACAACAACGTCAGCAGTTATTTCTGCGGAATTATTATTATTTTTTAGCGTTACTTTTGAAACAATAAATACAAAACGTAATTCATCTTTTAATTTATATAATGCATCATAATGTGCACCACCTGCATGCAAAATAATTTCTGCTTCTAATCCAGATCCAATTTTTCCATCTGTGCGATATGTTTCTAAAACTTTATTGACATCATTGCGAACAGTCATTAACCATTCCCAATTGATTGTCGATTTTTCTAATATTGGAAAATCAGTAAACCACTTATTTAAAAATATAGATTCATTGCGTTTTCCAGGCATAAATTGCCAAATTTCATCTGCTGTGAAACTCGTGATTGGCGCTAACCATCTCACCATCGCTTCGCATAAATAATATAGAGCGGTTTGTGCTGATCTGCGCGCAACCGATTTTTTTGCGCAAGTATATAAACGATCTTTAATCACATCTAAATAAAAACCGCCTAATTCGCCCGTGCAAAAATTATTAATTAAATGGTAAATCGAAAAAAATTGATATTTTTCAAATGAAGAAATTATTTCTTGCTGAATTTTTTCGGCACGTGAAATAATATAACTATCCAGTGCAATTAAATTTTTTGCATCGACTAAATCTTTTGCTGGATCAAAATCAAATAAATTCGATAATAAAAATCGCATTGTATTTCGAATGCGACGATATGCATCAGAGCAACGATTTAAAATTTCGTCTGAAATACTGACATCATCAGTGTAATCACTCGACATCACCCACAATCTTAAAATATCGGCGCCGTATTTTTTCACAATATCTGCAGGCGAAATTGTATTGCCAACTGATTTTGACATTTTGCGACCTTGCGCGTCGACAACATAACCGTGCGTTAATACTGATTTATAAGGTGCTTTATCACGCATTGCAACACTGGTTAATAATGCTGTATGAAACCAACCACGATGTTGATCTGAACCTTCTAAATATAAATCTGCAGGAACAGATAATTCTGGACGTTGTGCTAATACACAATAATGTGTTACACCAGAATCAAACCATACATCTAACACATCCGTAATTTTTTCATAATCGGCTGTGTCATCCGATAATTTTTTAATATCGCAATCATACCAAGCATCAATTCCATCTTTTTCTATTAGTTTTGCAGCATTTTCCATCACATCTAAAATTTTCGGATGCAATTCACCCGTTTTTTTATGTACTAAAAGTGTAATTGGAATTCCCCACGCGCGTTGCCGTGAAATACACCAATCCGGTCGCGCTTCAATCATTTTAAAAATGCGTTGCTCGCCCCAACCTGGAATCCATTTCACCGACGGAATTGTTTTTAATACATGTTCACGAAAATCTTTTTGCGACATACTGATAAACCATTGCGGTGTTGCGCGAAAAATTAATGGAGTTTTGTGACGCCAACAATGTGCGTAACTGTGCGTAATATTTTCTTGATGCAATAAATGTCCCGACTCTTTTAATTTTTCAATAATAGGTTCATTCGCTTTAAATACATGTAATCCTGCAAAATAAGGCACATCATCACCAAAACAACTTTGTGCGTTGACAGGATTTTTCATTGGCAATTTATATTTCACGCCGATGACGTAATCGTCTTGACCGTGTGCTGGCGCTGTGTGAACAGCACCTGTTCCTGCTTCTGTTGTAACATGTTCGCCTAAAATAATGGGCGCTTGACGATTTAAAAATGGATGTTGCACTAAAATATTTTCTAAATTTTTTCCTAAAGTTTTGCCGAAAATTTTGTAGTCTGAAATTCCGTAACGTTTCATGACATTTTCTAATAAATCTTCTGCAAGAATTAAATTTTTATTATTTGCATTCACCAAAACATAATTAAATTCTGGATGAACTGAAATCGCTTCGTTTGCAGGTAATGTCCAGGGTGTTGTTGTCCAAATAGCAAAAGAAGCAGGGACATTAGCATGAGAAAAAATCTTAGAACATTTTTCGACATCCACCACATCAAACGCCACATCAATCGCAGGTGAAGTTTTTTCCTTATATTCCACTTCTGCTTCTGCTAATGCTGATGCGCAAGCTGTGCACCAATGCACTGGTTTTTGTCCACGTAATAAATGTCCATTTTGAACCATTATTTTTAATGCGCGAACTGCATTTGCTTCGTAAGTTTGTTGCATCGTTAAATATGGATTTTCCCAATTACCTAAAACGCCCAAACGTTCAAAATCGCTTTTTTGTAATGCAACTTGTGATGTTGCATATTCACGGCAGGCTTTGCGAAATTCTTTTGGTGTTAATTTATCTCCTGCTTTTCCAGACTTTTTTTCAACATTCAATTCAATCGGCAAACCATGACAATCCCAACCTGGAACATAAGGCGAATCAAAACCACTTAACGTTTTAGATTTAATAACAATATCTTTCAGTGTTTTATTCAGCGCAGTGCCCATATGAATATTTGCATTTGCATACGGCGGACCATCATGCAAAATAAATTTAGGCGATCCCGCTCTATTTTTACGAATCAAACCGTACAGATTTATTTCATGCCAATGCGATAACATTTTCGGTTCGCGATTTGCTAAATCCGCTTTCATTGGAAAATCAGTGGTAGGTAAATTAAGTGTGTTTTTATAGTCGGTCATGAAATTAACACCTGTATTTTGAGGAAATAACTATATCATAAATTGCTGCGAGTGGGAGAATTCCTGTACAATAATTCAGACAGGAGGATTGAAAATGAAAATGGAACCCAAAAAAAGCACTTATATTCTCGGGTTATTTTTTATCGCTTTCTTAATGATTGCATGGCACAGTTTTTTTTCTTCAGAAACTCCAGTGACATCAGATCACGCAACATTGGAACTCACACCTTTCACCGCACACGAGCAAAAAGATTTAATTAAAACGCAAGAACAAGAAGATCAGTTAGATGTTGCGGGACCACTCACTGCGCAAATGAATCCATCGGATGCGCAAGCGCGCGTTTTGAATTTAAATCACGAATCAAAACAAAACAGCAACACCTAATGTCGTAATATTTTCTGTGACAGAATCACCATCGGCACTTTGAAAATTTGCAAATTCGCCGTAATTTTTATCAAACTCATATTGCGCATATACTTGCACGCCCGGCGCAACACGATAATAAGGGCGAATAACATATTGCATTTGATTTAATCCATCACCAATTTCTGCAGACGCAACTGTTTTTGTCGCAAAAATACTGCGTATTTCAAGTGAGATAAAAAAATTATTGGTAATTTGTGTGTCGCGCGTAAAATCAAAATCAAATTTAAAACTGCCGGCATAATTATATAATCGCAAATCAGTATCAATAAAAAATGGCATCAAACCTTCAAGGCCAATTCCGGGTTGCCAATATGCATTTTGTGCAGGACGATAAGTGTAATTTGCACCACCTTTAATTGCCCAAAATTCAGAAATAGGATGATAATAAAAAATATCAACATCCGCCGCTTCAACTTTTCCCTTATTTAATTCGGCATCTTTTGTTTGTAATTCTAATTTATGATAATCACTGCCGTAATATCCTTTAAAATTCAGCAATTGAATATTGTGAATAAAATCTTCACCGACATCTAAAAAATTAGAAAAATAAATATGCGACATATGACCCGCGGGATGATGAATTAAATGTAAATTCAGTGGACGCGTTTCATCTTCACGGACAATCGGACGATTAATAAAACCAGTTGTTCCAACAAAATGCTCTGGTTTTTCAGTGTTATTTGCAACTTTCAAAATTGTATTATATTGAAATACACGCGACATCCCTGCCATCATGTGATACAACATGTGACAATGAAAAAACCATTGACCACTTGCGTCCGCATCAACATCTGCAATCACAGTTGCGCCAGGCTGTACTAAAATTGTATGTAATAATGGATCATAAGCACCGTGACCATCTCGTAAAATAAACCAATGGCCGTGAATATGCATTGGGTGATACATCATCGATTCATTTTTGAAAATAAATCGATATCGCAAACCTGGTTTTAATATAATTGGTTTCGCTAAATATTCTGGTTTTCCATTAATAAACCAAATATATCGATCCATCCATCCAGATAAATTCATGTGAATAATTTTCGCAATTTTTTTATGCGGGTTATTTGTTTTGTATAATGCAATTAAATTTTGGTATGGTTTTTTTGCTGTTGGCATTGATGGCATTGCAGATGACATCGACATTTTAGAATGCGTTGAATTCATTTGCATTTGCGAATGTGAATTTTGCATTGTATTTGCAGGCATTTGCATTGTTGGTTTTGGTTTTGGAAAGGGTGTAATCGAATTTACATTAAAAGATTGATGTGCTTTTGTTAACAACACACCAACTGCAGCGCCAACTGTATCATTTGATTCTGCATAAATATAATATGGATGTGATTTTTTTATTTTTACTAATACATCATAAGTTTCACCTGGTGCGATTGTAAAATGATGTACTGACAATGCTCTCACATCATTTCCATCAACCTGAATAATGCGCATCACACTTCCAGGAATTTTTACGTAAAAAATAGTGCTTGCTGCAGCACCAATAAATCGAAGACGAATAGTATCGCCGACTTTTACTTGCTCAGTCCACGGATTATTTTTTGTTTTTCCGTTTAATAAAAATGCATCATACGCAACATCACTTAAATCATACGGACTCATACGAGAAGTTTGCATCATCCAATATTGATCAAAAATTTCTTTTTTCATTGCAGGCGATGCGTTGTGATACGAATGAATAAAATGCATTAGCGAAGGTTGCAGCGGAAAATTCGGCGAAAAATAATCACCTGATTTTTTTAAATCAGCTAATATTTTTTCAGCAGGAATATTACTCCAATCGGATAATACAACTACATAATCTTTATTTGCATGATAAGCGGATAAATAATTTGGACGAATAACAATTGCACCATACAAACCTTCTTGCTCTTGCAAACCAGCATGTGAGTGATACCAATATGTTCCTGCTTGACGCAACGTAAAATGATAATGAAAAACTCCGCCAGGTGGAATTGGATTTTGCGATACACTTTCGACACCATCCATTTGCCACGGCACTAATAATCCATGCCAATGTATTGTTGTGCCTGTTTTTAAGTGATTAAAAACATTAATCGTAACGTGATCATCTTCTTTAAAATATAATGTTGGACCTGGAATTTGATTATTAATCGCAAGGGCTGTTACTTTTTTTCCAGTAAAATTAACAGTTTTGTATCCAATGTTTAAATTAATGATGCGATTTGCTGCAGCAATATTTAATGAAACGAAACAAAAAATAATAAAATATAAATATTTATTTAAAATAATTTTTCGCAATTTCAACATCCTTTTTAATTTGTATAATTAATTCTGGGACTGAATCAAAATGTAATTCATCTCGTATTTTTAATAAAAATTCTACGGTAATTCTGTGACCATAAATATTTTGATCAAAATCAAATAAGAAAACTTCAAGAATAATTTTTTTTCCATTGAAAGTCGGACGATATCCAACACTGGCAACAGCGTTATAAACACGATTATCTAACCCATGTACACGCACAACAAAAATTCCCATTAGCGGAACTTCCTTTCGATGTAAATGAATATTTGCGGTTGGAAATCCTAATTGACGACCAATTTGATCGCCGTACGAAACTTTTCCCGTTAAATAAAATGGTTTGTTTGTTAATTTTAAAACGGTTTCAAAATCACCTTTTTTTAATGCATCACGTACACGCGAACTGCTGATGCGATTATTGTCATACATTGATTGTGAAATGGCATCAACTTCAAAACCATATTTTTTTCCAAGCGTTATTAATAACGCAACATCACCTAATCTTTTTGCACCAAAACGAAAATTATCACCAATAATAATTTTTTTTGCACCGAATTGATCTACCAAAATATTTTTTACAAAATCTTCAGCAGATAATTCTGCAAGTTTTCTATTAAATTTCATACAGCAAAAATAATCAACGCCATATTTTTTGATCTCATTCCATTTTTCAGAAAAACGCATTAAACGCGCCGCAGGATTTTTGGGTGAAAAAAATTCGGTGGGATGTGGTTCAAATGTAATTAATACGGAAGGTAATTTTAATTCTTGTGATGATTTTATTAATGATGTAATTAATCGTTGATGACCAATATGTACGCCATCAAAATTGCCGATGGTGATGACAGAATGGATTTTTTGTTGGAATGGATTACGGATTAATTTCATATATTAATTCGGCGATCGAAAATGTCTTAAACGCACACCTGTCATTCCTAAAGATAAAAAATAACACAGGATACCAGCCATCAATATTATTAATAAGTGCCAAATACGCGTAAAAATAGGCCAAAACAACCATGTTGTCAACGATCCGCTCAACCAAAAAATTAACAGTCCCATTGCAGCATTTGCAATCAGCAACTGCATGATAGTTTTTTTCCATTTTTTACTCGGAATAAAAATATTTGCGCGTTTTAATAAAATCCATAACAGCGCTGTATTTACAATAGATGAAATAGAAGTTGATAATGCTAATCCAGCATGCTTTAAAGGAAAAATTAAAATCACATTAAAAATTAAATTTACAATTAATGCGATCGCAGCAACTTTTACAGGCGTTGCAATATTTTGTCTTGAATAAAATGCAGACGCTAAAATTTTTATTAACATAAACGCAGGCAATCCAACTGCATATGCACTTAGACTTCTTGCGGTCATAATCACATCAAGATTATTAAATTTTCCGTAATGTAATAATGTTGATAAAATTGGGCCGCTTAAAATAAATAAACCAACAGCAGAAGGTATTCCGATAAATAAAGTGCAGCGCAATGCCCAATCTAATGTTGCAGAAAAAACAGCTTCATCTTTTTCTGCATGATTTTTCGATAAATATGGCATCACGACTGTTGCAAGTGCAACGCCGATAATTCCTAATGGAAAATAAATTAAACGATCAGAATAATATAGCCACGCAATGCTGCCTGCTGGCAAAAACGAAGCGAACATCGTATCAATTAATAAACTAATTTGCGCAATTGAGACTCCAAATAATGCGGGCAACATTCTTTTCATAATACGCACGACACCGGGATCTCGAAATCCAATTTTAAATTTCGGCATTAATTTTATACGTTTTAAAAATGGGATTTGAATAAATAATTGCGCAAATCCACCGAGCATCACACCCCACGCTAAAACATAAATTGGTTTTGACGCATAAGGCGCCCACAATAATGCAACGCCAATTAAAACGACATTTAATAAAATTGGCGTGAATGCCGGTGCAGCAAAAAATCCATAAGTATTTAAAATTGCACCAGCAAAAGCAGTTAATACAATTAATAATAAATAAGGAAACATGATGCGAATCATATGTTCTGCTGCAATAAAACTCGCTGGATGTTGGTGTAAAAAACCTGGCGCGAAAACCATGACTAATAATGGTGAAAAAATTTCAGCAACAATTACAACGCAAGAGACGATAAAAAAAAGTGTTCCTGCAACATGATTAATAAAAGCTTGCACTTCTTCGTGTGTTTGAGTTGATCGATTCTCGGCTAAAATAGGCACAAACGCTTGCGCAAATGCACCTTCACCAAATAATCGACGCAAAAAATTTGGCAAACGAAATGCAACGACAAACGCATCAAACATTGCGCCTGCACCAAAAATATTTGCAAAAATCATATCACGCAAAAAACCACCGATGCGTGATAGCAAAGTAAAAATAGCAACGGTTGATGTAGATTTTACTAATTTTTGGGACATACCGTTTTCACCAATAGAAAAATATTGCGGAAAAGATACGACTATTATGCATTATATTTTAGAAAAGTCATGACTATACTGCATTGCACTGCAGAAAAGACAATAGAGCTTTACTGAGCCGCGTGTTAAGACGCGCAAATAGTTGCGACACTGTCGCAACTATTGTCCTGATGATTTTTATGAAAAATAATGGCGACAGTGTCGCCAATATTCTTAATTTTTTGCCACTGTCTGTTGTGCAGACTTCACCTGATTCCCAACAATAAACGAATCACGAATCTGACTCATAAAATCATTTACGCTAGATGGTGAATGCGGCAATAAAATTGTATTTGCATTACCGGATGCACCTAATTCTTTTATCGTGTCAAAATATTGCGTTAACATAACAATACTCATTATGTCGATTTCACTCGCATTTTGTACTGATTGTTGAAATGCAGCGATTGATTCGCGCAAACCATTAATAATTGCTTTACGCTGATTTGCTAAACCTTGACCTTGCAGCGCGGTACTTTCTGCTTCAGCTTCTGCTTTTTTTACTTTTAATATTTTTTCTGCTTCACCGCGTGCTTGTGCTGCAACTTGTAAACGTTGCGCTTCGTTAATTTCATTCATCGCCGCTTTCACTTTTGCATCAGGATCGATATCGGTTACTAATGTATTTACAATTCCGTAACCAAAATTCGCCATGATTTCACTTAATTCTAATTTTACGCAATCAGCAATTTCTTCTTTTTTCTCGAACACGTCATCCAAAATCATTTTTGGAACACGCGCACGAACCGAATCAAAAATAAAAGAGCGAATTTGTTGATTAGGATCTTCTAATTTATAAAACGCTTCGTAAATTTTATCGTGTAATACTTGAAATTGTGCTGACACAGCAATTTTAACAAATACGTTATCTTTTGTTTTTGTTTCAACAACGACATCCAATTGTTGTACGCGCATATTAATGCGAGATGCAACGCGTTCAATCAACGGCCATTTTGTATGTAAGCCTGCACCCGAAGCACGAACATATTTTCCAAAACGTTCGACGATTGCGGTTGTTTGTTGTTGTACCGTAAAAAATAGGGAAAAGATAAACAAAAGAAAAATTGCTACAGCTGCGATTAATATTGGCATGATATATGCACCGTTAAGTTAAATTTAGTATGTACGAAATTCTACTCGCATAAAAAATAGTTACAATCAATTTGTTTGTACATTTAAGATGGGTGAATAATTTTGTAGCGCCATTTATTTTTTATCAAATGGCGCGACAAAGTAGATGAAATTATAATATTGAAATTCTAGTGCAATGAATCAAAACTATTGGCGTAACACGTTTGCCACTGTTACTTTGAATCCATACGTCAAGATTTTTACCATTGTATTTTCCATACACACGATAATGTTGACCCGGTTGCAATGTTGCATGAAGTTGACCTTGACCAGCATATTGACCTGCAAAAATACCATGGTGCATATAGCGTACAGAAATATCAAAAGTATGCGATTGATTAGGAATCACGGGAATATTGTAAGCTGTACCTTCCCAGAACGAACTCGCAGACTCAATTCCTTGATGATCAATAGCAGACACATAAGTGTGTATCCAATCACCATAAGCAAGCAATGTTCTCATGCCACCTATCGTCGTGCCCTGATTTTGCGTTGGCATGACCGTGTAATAATTAGATGCACAACCTGCGAGAAATAAACAACACATTATCATTGCAAATTTAATATATTTTTTCACAACACACTCCTTATGCTAATAAAAATTTATTTGGATAACTGATCATCACAACGTCCCTTCCCGCTCCAAAAATTACTATTATAATTGCGAGTAATGTAATGCACATTTTTATGTGATGTCACATTACGCACTCTTAACGAGCAATAATTACCATTGCCTTTTGGCTGATAAGTTATTTTGTATATGTTATTTGGTCTTGGTGTAAATGAAAATACGGCTGGGGGACAAACTGAAGCATTACCACTAATACTATCTCCACCATAAGTTCCTTGAGCAGTCACTAATACATTCGCTGGAATGATAGTATATCCACCTTTGCCACTCCAAAAAGGTGTTGAATGAGTTCGACTCAAGTGCGTGCAAAGTTTTGCATTTTGAAATAAGAAAATAGAATTATTATTTTCTAATTTTGCTGTTTGATCAGCATTTTTTACTTGATAAACAGGCGCGCAACTTGATAATAAAATTGTTGAAAATAAAAATGGGGTTGTTATTAATAATGTTCGTCTCATGAAAAACTCCTTTTATTGAGTGCGATATTAGTTTGACATAACGCTGGTAATTTAAAAAGCTTTTATGAATGAAACATCATTCTCTATGTTTTTGAATCCTGGAATAAATAGAAAAAATAACAAGTGGCACAAAAGGAATGAGGGTAAAAATAAGCTTTACCGCACCTACATTATTCAATATAAATGTTATTGCTATAAGCAACGATAACAATAATTGTCCCCATTCTTTTCGCATGATTATTCCTACGGAGCCAATCATGGTGAATATTATTAATATCGAAATAACTAATGAAGCGTTTGTATAAATTGTTTTAGCAAATAGAAATGACGGCATCGGAAAGAAAAATGTAATGTTAAATAATGCGATCAAAGTAAGCATGGAAGTTATCCATAAAATTGATCGCAGCTTTGACTTTTGCTTGGGTCGATTGCTTGCACTTATATCACTCGCTTTTAAATTATTATTTTTTATTCTCCCATTCATTAAAATATTCCAAGCGCTTTTTTCTCCGATCTTAGTTCCATTGAGCGCAAGATAAGTAAGACTGATCCAAACAAGTGGGAATATTGTATGCACCATATGCATATCTTGATGATAATAATAAATCGGCAAAGAAATAAGATACAAAACTAAAAGTCCAAAAAATCCCCATTTTCTTAATTTATATAATGCACCTATACATATCAAAAAACCGATTTGAATAAGAACAAGTATATTCAAATCATTTTGAATAATGGCCGATAAATTAAAATCATGGAAATGTTTCATGTTAGTAAATGCGGGGTTGTGATACAAAATGAAAAAATTCAGGAGCATTAAACAATTGAGCCATACGCCCAATAGATATGGAAATTTCCTTTTGTAGTTATTTTTTTTCACATCATTTACTGGTGTTGTTATTTTTTCTTCAGAAGCCAGTGCTGGCAATGTAGAATTTTTTTCGACGACCTGTGAAATTTTTGAGATAACTGGTTCTTGCGCAACAGTAACGGAAATTTTTTGTCTCGGTATAAACAACAAAACCAAAATCACACCTTCTAAAATATTCGTTATTTCCTGTATGAAAAACCAAGGTCCATAAACAATGTAAGGCGAATCAGTAAACACAGTTAATTCACCTAATACAAAAGAAATTACCAACAACCATTTTGCTACAGGAAATAATTTATCAAAAAGAATAAAAATACTGCCTAAAACACATGTAGCAATCGCAATGTTATCTAATATCCAGTCAATCGTTTGTGAAAGTGGATATTGTGACATTGGATAAAGCGAATTTAAATAACGTGTAATAAAAGCGGGTGTCATTAAGTGCATCGTTAATAGTGGTAATGGTGACCACTCCAACAAGATAAAAATAAAATTAATAATAACAACGATTTTTGTGATGCGATTTTGTGTGGTGTTCATTCTACACCGTACCCTTTAATTTACTTAAAAAATTTTTAAATAAAAACTGATAATGAAAATATCATCAGTCTTTGTTTTGTTGTTGATTAACGAACCGTTGGGTTCACTGTTGCGCTGCACGTTACGCTTAAAAAGTTAGTTTTAGAAGTGTTAGTGAAATTAATAGCGCTTGTACCATGATGTACTCTTTGAGCGATCAAAGTATTCTTTTGTGATGGAATAAGCGGACGTTGATAATATGCTATGATTGGACCAACATTTGTGCCGTTGAAAACGAAAGTTCCACCCGGGCAATTTTCGGCATCAAATCCAACTTCGAAACTATGACGTGCTGCACTTTCAATTCCACATTGAACATTATAATCAATGCGAGGTTGTAGCTTTGAAAGTGAAATCCCTTTTTGTGAACTCGGAGCAACAATAATGGTTCCCAAGTGAATAGGTCTTTGTGTGTCTGCTATCGCAACGCCAGTTAATAACATAGAACTTAAAACAAAAGCTGTTAAAAAACTTTTTTTCATTGCATGGTCTCCAAAGTTATAAATACACATCAATCATGTTGTATAGAGACTAATAATAAAAACACATCATCAGTCTTTGTTTTATCTTTAATTATCAACGAACCGTTGGGTTCGGTGTTGCGTTGCAGGTTACTTTCAAGCTCGCACTTGCGGAAGTATCGATGAAGTTAAGCATGCGATTCCAACTATGCAACCTTTGCGCGATCAAAATATTTTTTTGTTCGGGAATAAGTGGGCGTTGATAGTATGTTACGATTGGACCAACATTTGTTCCATTAAAAATAAAATCTCCATTTGCACCAGAAACGGCTGTGGTGCCAAATCCAACGACAATACCATCGGCATTTTCGTCATTGGAACTGTTAATTCCACATACTACATTGTAGTCGATGTGACGTTGTAGTTTTGAAAGTGAAATGCCGTTTTGTGACCTAGGAGCAACGATAATTGTTCCTAATGAAATGAGTGATTTTGTACAAGCTATTGCTGCACTGGTTAATAAAATAGAGCTTAAAATAAAAGCCATTAAAACATTTTTTTTCATTTTAATAATCTCCAGAATGATAAACACACACTACAAATATTAATTAATAATCGCTTCGCAACTTACCCTGACATAGTCGGTAGTTGAGGTGTTGATAAAATTAAGACTGCTATTACGATGTTGTAACTTCTGTGCAATCAAAACATTGTGTGTTGTTGCTGCAAGTGGTCGTTGACGATAACCAAACACAATCTTACCAAGTGATTGTCCGTTATAAATATAATCTCCATTTAGCGGCGGTACCATGATGACATATTTCGTCCCAAATCCAACAATGGTGCCAGCATTAATATTAGTTGTGTCCATCATCGTGCATTTTACGTTATAGCCATTATGATTATTTAAGCTAGGTAGCGGAATATCATCCTGCGTGATGGGTGGAATATTCAGTGTACCGAAAGGAATGACAGCTTGTGCATTAGCCATAACACTTGTTGATAAAATAGAACTTAAAACAAAAGCTGTTAGAGTACTTTTTTTCATTTTTCAGATCTCCAGAATCATAAATGTGTGTTAATTATACTGTACAAATATTAACTAATTCTTAAAAGAAATGTACATTTCAAATATTTTCGATTGAAAAACATTTAAAGTTCGCAGCAAGCGGTGATGCTAAGATTCAGATTTTCAGGTACGTTGAGTATAAATATTGTATTTTTATTATTTTTCCACTCTAATCATTTTTTCCAAAAACAAATCCAATTGCCCGTATGGTAATTTAATAGCAGACACCGTTATTAATGCCACATAACTGTGTTTTACAAAAATGAGGCACACGGTATTTGTTGTCAGATGTTTTGATTGAAGCTGAAAATGCAGATGTAAATGAAGCGGTAAAAACTTGTGACTGTCAATAAAGAGTGGTGGCACATTTTCATGTTTTAAAAAAGACAACTTACCGTGGAATCCATGATCTTTAAATTTATCATTGTGATGATTCTGAAGCGCCTCCAAAAACATTGATTTAAAAATTTTTTCTTCAAGCTCTGGTCGAAACATATTAAAAGCGGATGAGAATTTTATCGTTGTGATTTCAATTGTTGCAAAATTTTTACCTGGCATCAAACCAGAAGCGTCGAATGATTGTCCAGCAGTCATGAAAAGTGGATTGGGTGTTTCTTTTTTGTAGGAATTAAAACGATAATGCCATCTTGTTGGAATTAAAAAAGTAAAACCCAATGCTTTGTTGTGATAAACACGCTTTGAAATATACTGAACAGCTTTATCCGTATTAGCAAAAACAACAGTTGAAAAAAATAAAATTAAAAAACTGATAACAATGCGTTTCATATTTACCTCAATCTATTCCACACATTATTTTTTCCAGCTTTCAGCGCGAGAAAAATAATCAGTAGTGGAATTAAGTGCGTCAACTCAATATGTAGTTTTATGCCAGCCCAATAATTCGTGCCAATTGTGATGAAGGTGATTATCGCAAAACCCCAAAATCCCCATTTTTTCCATTTCAATAATGCGCGCAAGCAAATCGTAAAACCAATACACATAAAAATAAGTGAAATAAACATTGGGTAAAATAATTGTAAAAAATTTAATGCGAACGGCGAGTGACTCGACATTGCAAGCAATAAACATATAATCGCTCCGACAATCAATCCAATCGCAGTAATAAAACAGCTTATTAAACATATCCACAAATAGATGCGTAATAAAATATGCATTTTTTCGAGTGGATTTTTGCAATCAACGTTTGCTGTTTTACTCATTCTGCAATAGCCCTTTTCATTTACATAAAAAATTTTTGATTCTGTAGTGAATACCGAATTATTTTTTCTTCAACTCCAAAATTGCAATTTCATTTTTGTAGTCTGTATCGATAACTGCCTGTCTTATTCGTGCAAAGTGCTCAAAGCCCGCAACAAATATTCCATAGCGCACAGATTGAATTTTGCTCAGCAGTGCAGCGTCACGGAATTTATTACTTTCGGCTGCGCCAAAAAACCTTTCGCAATCAATAAGCTTTTCAGGACTATTATGCGTTGCACATTCTTTGTAGCGTGTTTGATTGCGTAGATTATTAAACAATTGAAAAAGTAGATTTCTAAAAGTAGGAAGGCGGCGCTGATTTCCCTCCGCATCCACCGTAACAAAATTGTTTTGCTGATTTTGATCGTAATATTTCATCATTCCTTTCAATACAAAATCTTGAAGGCCTCTCAATGTATTTGGTCCAAAAACTTGGTAACCAGGCATGAAAAAATAATCTCGTAGTTCGGTTTGATTATGTAATGTTGTGTTTAAAAGAAGATATTTATCTTGATCAGTTGCAGGATGTTTTTGAAAATATCGATGAATGCGAAAAAGATAAGTATCCTGATAATATTTTTCGAATACCACATCGGATCGTGCAAGCTCTGTTGCATTATCCCATGATTTAGAAATAAATCCACGATCCTCATATTTTCTAAAATACTCTGGTGTGCGCTCATAAGTGCTTTCCAAATAAGTAACTGGTTCGAATTGCTTAAAAAATATTTGTGCCAATCCAATCACACAGGCCAGCGTTATTTCAGGCATATCGTGACGTTCTGGAACTAAAAAATTTTTCGCAGTGTGGGGATCACCATACGTAATACCAAGACCCGCACATAATTTGGATGATGCTGCACCTTGTTTCGCTTCTGCGCTATCTGCAAAAAAGCTCCACATAACAATTGAAAAAAATAATGCGCCTGCGCATCGCTGCATGAATTCAGAAAAATTTTGTGGAATTATTTTACTCATAATTTAATTCACTACCTTAATTAAAAAATAAATTAATTATTGTTATCAACCAATCGATGATAAATTACACCCGGAACCGATAATAAAAACGGTAACACCCAAATTGAAGCAATGAATACTGCTATACCAATCATTATAGATATAGAATGTGGTAACACATGAGAAATCACTGCACCAATGATTGCAGCCACGCCTACAACAACAGCAAGACAAACAAGAACAATTAAATACGAAAAAATTAAAGTAAATAATATTCTTATCCAATGCGTCGATACTGTTTTAATAGAAGTAATAAGCGCAGAAAATGGATTTATTTTTTTATCTGCAATGAATAGCAGTGTTAACATTACAAAAATAGCGTAAAAAAATACGGCTAATAAAAACAAAAAAATAACAGCGATGTGATGCGCTAGAAAATTATGTAGCAAAGGTCTACCAAATAATAAAAACAGTGGCAATAAAATAAAATATACTGGTAATACCGTCACAATCTTTCCAACAATCAACATCGGCCAACGCTTTATATATCCAAATCCTGTTTTGAATGACACAGGTTGATTACGACAATGTTGAACGCCAATCATGACAGCACTTATCATCAAAGGGGCAAACAGCAAACCGGTCAATATAAAATCAATAAAAAACTTCACTTCACTTTTCGGTTGTTGGGAAAAATGATGCGAAAAAAAATTTAAAATGATTTGCACCACAACTGTAGATAAAATCATTATCCACATCGGCCATTTACATCCATGCACATTTTTCCACGCTTGTTTGATAATTGATTTTATTCCAAATGCTTCATGAGCATAATTTTCAATTTTTTCTGTTGATTGAGTTTGTATTGCGGGGGAAGCAGTTAAATATTTTTTTCTGAATGAAACGATTTTTACCCAATAAATAATTAGGGCGGGAATATCAAGTAGTAGAAAAATTACAAATGCTATTTCAATCCAAGATACTCCGGATGCTGCATGATTCACAGTAGCGATACGCAATGTATTCGTCACAAGAAAACCAAATGAAAAAATAAAATGTGCTAACCCTACTCTTTTAAGAATATTTGCTGCACGCACTGCAATTTTATTTTCAGATACCGCATTTCGTAAACCATGTGGTATACCAAATGGCAACATCATCCAATCAAAAACAAATCCAGCGAGTGGAATAAATCGCATCCAAATAAACCAATTTGGAAAAACGCGTTTTTCAATAGGGACATGCTTCATCGCTTTTTGCAAAGAACATGCAAATAATACAGCAATACAAATCGGTATAATGGCTACCATTAAAATTATCATCAAATCTGAAGCGAGCATATGCAAATTATGCAATGCTTGATGTAAATTCTGCTGAACTTGTTGTTCTGTTACTTGCTGTGTTAGTTGAGTCTTATGCATAATTTAATACTCTATTTATTTTTATTAAATTTAATCATTAAACGTTATCATGGTCGTGAAATAGTAAAATGAATTATGTACACAAAATATTAACGAAATATGAAATGCAAAAATAATTTACACAATAATATGTACGTTTAAGCTAAAACTACTTAAATTATGATGAAAAAATACATATAATTTGATTTTTTCACCCACGGTTGTTATAAATGCGCGTGGAATAATTTTATACAACTTTATGAGGTATTGAAAATGAAGAAACAAAGTATTTTAGCTGTTGCTTTAACGGCATTGATTGCAACTGGTTCTGCATTTGCTGCAACAGCAGTATCGGGTTATCGTATTTTTAATCAAGACGGAAAAGCAAACTACACGACATCTTCCTCATCAAATTGCACTGGCGTTACTTTCCCAACGTCAATCAAGCACGGTAACGATGGCGTTATTACTGTGACCTCAGGTTTTATGCCTGGTTCATTATGTTCAGCACGATATACATCATCTCACTCTGAGATAAAAACTGCAGATGCAAACGTTTGCTTAGTGACTATTACATCTAATCCAGCTGATGGTGTTGTGCAACTGTATGCAAGTCCATTAAGTGGTAGCACTACTTTTACTTGCTTAGCAATGAATGGTAATACAGCGATTGCAATAAATTAAAATCTGTTTTTTTAATGGCTGTGAGAATGTGAGTATCCTTTTTTTCATGTTCTCATTAAATTGTTTCAAAACTTTAAATAAACTTATAATACTGGCCTATTCGTCATCAAATAAAAAACAATCATCAAAGATATAAAGGCAGGGATGCCTAATATCCACCATAATTTATAATATTGAAAATATTTTTTTGTGAGTGGTGCATTATTTTTTAACGCTTCGAATGCTAAATCCCTGCAACGAATTTGCAAATACACAACTGGAAACCAACACGCGCCTGCAATTAAATAGGCGATGACGGAAATAATTATCCAGGGTGTAAAAGGTGAATATCCTTTTAATGCGGTTAAAATAATTCCTGTAATGAATTGTATAATTGCAGATGAACCTGTAAAAATCCAATCAACAAAAACGACTTGTTTTGTGGCGTTTGCGATGAGCTCAATATTTTTTTGTCGATTAACATAGAACATATAAAATGCGGTGCCTAAACCTGTTCCGAATAAAACAGATGAACTAATGACGTGTAAGATTTTAATCCATGCAAACATTATCGATCACTCTCCAACGCCATCATCACTAACGTCGCAAAAATTAATGGGATATTTTTTGCGATAGGCGCAAATGGAAATAACCAATATATTTGTAAATAAAACGATGTAATAATCGTAAAAATAATCATTAATGCAACTTGTATGGATCCAATAATTTTTAAGCGATAATTAAACAACACAGCAAAACCCAACAAAATATCCAAACCACTTGCACCAAATAATAAAATTATTTTTAAAGGTGAATTAATATTCATCCGTTCTAACATGGGATATGAAAAAATATTAGCGGCAACCAAACTAATAATGCCGCTAAAAATCCACAAATACGCAATGCTCAACCGCAACAACGGCCGCAAAAAAAATAATCGCGCGTGCCAACGATCTTGCACTGCGCTCACCATATTATTTAATCCTTGTGTAAATGATCGTGGTGTAAATGAAACTGTTTTTGTTAAATTTTCAAATTCTTGATTCGTTAACACATTATCCATCGCCATTAATTTCACACCCGTTGAACTTAATGGTGCATTACGAAAAAAATCGCCAAATTTTGCGGTGATTTTAATAAAAATAAGTGGCACAGAAAAATTAATTGCCTTTTTAAATCCTAACCACGCACGTAATTTAATTAAAATATCTTTTAATGATAATTTTTCTGATCCGCCTGCAGATAATAAATGTTTGCCCGATAAATTCAGCGAGTGTTGAATTATTTTTACTAAATCATGCACGTGCAATGGCTGTAATAATTTTTTTCCACCACCCGGTAAAAAAATAAAAAATGGCAAGCCGCATAATCCACGAAATAAAGAACTGCCGCCATATGATCCATGACCATAAACAAATGATGGACGAATAATCACGGAATCAATATTTAAATTTTGTAAATATTTTTCAGCAGCTAATTTACTTTTTGCGTAAGTCACATCACTTTTATCTACGCCCAAAGCAGAAATATGAATTATTTTTTTCACACCAGCATCAACACAAGCTTCAAATAATGCTGTCGGCGCATCATAATGAATTGCCCACATTTCTTTTTCTGTTGCAGTTTGAAAAACACCGACACAATTAATCACAACATCAATATTTTTTAAATGCGAAATCCAAAATGATTTATCCGTATTATTTTTAAAATCAATTTGAATAAATTTCACCGATTCATTTTCCAATACACGGGTAGAAAAATTTCTAATGCAAGCAGTAATTTTATGCCCTTGCAATTCCAGTGCAATAATAATTTCGCGCGCAACAAATCCATTTCCACCCGTAATTAAAATATTCATTTCATCTCCATAAAAATGTTTTTTGCGCAATTGCATCGTGAATAATCATACAAAATAATAAAATAATGATTATATTTAAAATAAAAAAACTTTTTTTAAATTTAAAAAACGTATTTCTTCCGGATGAATAATTAATATATTTTATTAAAAATAATAAAAACCAAATTAAACTCACAACACTTAGTGCTATAAACGCAACAATAATCCATGGCGTTTGAAATGATAAATGATGGTATTGAACCATCATCGCGCCTGTTATAAATTGAATAATAATGATTGGAAAAATAATACGATCGCCGAGCAAACTAGTTTTCAAAGCATAATGCAATAACGCACTATCATTTTTTTTAATACTTTTTGAAATGTACGCAAAGGACGCAATGGTAATTCCAAAAAAACTAACACCGCACAACACGTGAATAAATTGAATGAATGGCGCCACAAAAGTTTCCATACAAAGTTAAAACGCTATTATTGGCTCATACGACTTGCTTTTCAATGATCATTATTGACAACGAGGCAATAACACGTCAAAATTTCGCCTCTTTTACATTAATTCTGGAGCAAGATTTTGGCAAATACACTTTCAGCAAAAAAACGTGCAAAACAAGCTGTTGTAAGACGCGAACGCAATTTCAGTCAGAAATCGGCAATGCGTACAGCAATCAAAAAAGTATTAAAAGCAACACAAACGGGCGATAAAGCAGCAGCGCAAACTTCTTTTAAAGAAGTAACTGTTTTGGTAGACAGAGCAGCTGGCAAAAAATTAATTCGCGCAAATAAAGCGGCACGTTTGAAAAGCCGTTTGAATACACGCGTTAAAGCGATTGCTTAATTAAATAATCCATCATGCTTTGACACAACGCTTGTGTATTAATCTTCGCAATCGCAGAAATTGCAAACACAGGTGCTTTCGATTTTAATTTTTTCACAATTTTCTTGATGCGTTTTTCAGCTTCATTTTCTGGAAGCGCATCAATTTTATTAAATACTAGCCAACGCGGTTTTTTCAATAATTCAGGATCATATTGCGCTAATTCTTTTTCGATAGAAGTAATATTGTGAATAACAATTGCATCATCCGGTTCGCTAATATCAATGACGTGCCACAAAACTGCAGTGCGACTTAAATGTTTTAAAAAACGTAAACCTAAACCTGCGCCTTCGCTTGCACCTTCAATTAATCCCGGAATATCCGCAACAACAAAACTTTGAAATTCGTCGACGCGCACAACACCTAAATGCGGACGTATTGTTGTAAAAGGATAATCAGCCACTTTTGGTGTTGCATTTGAAATGGCGCGAACTAAAGTTGATTTTCCTGCATTCGGCAAGCCTAATAATCCAACATCCGCTAAAACTTTTAATTCACATTTTAAACGACGATGTTCACCGGCGCTGCCTTTTGAAGTTTGACGTGGCGCGCGATTCGTACTACTTTTAAATCGCGTGTTTCCTAATCCATGAAAACCACCTTTTGCAACACATAAACGCTGACCTGCTTTTGTTAAATCACCAATAAATTCTAATGTGTCTGCATCATAAACCATTGTGCCAACTGGCACGGCAATAATCATATCTTCGCCGCTTTTTCCAGTGCGCATTGCACCCATTCCAGATTGACCGCTTTTCGCGCGATATAAACGTTGATAACGTAAATCAATTAATGTATTTAATGATTCAGATGCTTCAAAAAAAATACTTGCGCCATCGCCGCCATCGCCGCCATCAGGTCCGCCAAACGGAATAAATTTTTCACGACGAAAACTCATGCAGCCGTGACCACCATTTCCGGCGACAACTTCGATGATGACTTGATCGATAAATTTCATGTGATTCTTCTGCAAAAAAAAAAGACGCGATAAATCGCGTCTCAAAAAATAATATAAAACATCGGTAAATTAAACAGTTTCAACCGAAACCGTTTTACGACTACGCGGTCCTTTCACTGAAAAAACCACTTTACCGTCAATTAAAGCATACAATGTGTGATCACGACCAATGCCAACACCTTTTCCAGGATGACAATTCGTGCCACGTTGACGAATAATAATATTGCCCGCAATAACTAATTCATCACCAAATTTTTTAACGCCGAGATATTTAGGATTAGAATCTCTACCGTTTCTTGTACTACCGCCAGCTTTCTTATGAGCCATTTTTAATTACCCCTGAACTTTTGTAATTTTTACTTCTGTATAATATTGACGATGACCCGCTTTTTTCATATGATGTTTGCGACGTCTGAATTTGATGATATGTACTTTATCGGCACGACCGTGCTTTAGTACTTCTGCAGTCACTTTTGCACCTGTAATAATCGGCGCACCTACTTTAATCTGTTCACCTTCGCCAACCATCAATACACGATCGAAATCAACAGAATGGCCTGCTTCTGCTTCTAATTTTTCGACTTTCAGTGTTTGTCCTTCAGCAACACGGTATTGTTTGCCGCCTGTTTCTATAATCGCGTACATGATTTCAACCCTTTTATAACAAATTCTTCAAAGAGCGAGCATTGTAGGCAAAATCATCGTCGCCTGCAAGTTTTTTTCACGCAATTCAGCTTGACACCAAGCGTACGCACTTCTAGCATAGCCGCATGCAAATAGTGCTTGAAAAAAATGAAAAAATTAAAAATCCTGCGGAAATTTTACAGCGTATTCGCGCGCTCGTCGCAGATGATATTAAAACTATTGATCATTTAATTCATACAGAATTGTCATCAAGCGTTCCATTAACACGCGATATCACACAACATATTTTTAAAACAAAAGGAAAACGCCTGCGACCATTATTAGTAATTTTAGCTGCGCGTGCATTTTCACAAAATCAATCTTTGCAACATCGACATTATGAAATGGCGGTTGTAATTGAATTTGTGCATACCGCAACATTATTACATGATGATGTAAATGATCATTCTGATTTGCGACGTGGACAACGCACAGCAAATTCTGTTTGGGGAAATGCGGCGAGTGTTTTGGTCGGTGATTTTTTATATTCACGTGCATTTCAAATTTTAGCGCGTCACAGTGACGCAGAAGTAATGAGCGTGTTATCAGAAACAACAAATGCACTCGCTGAAGGCGAAGTGATGCAATTAATGAATCAACATGATCCTGAATTATCAGAAGAAAATTATTTTCATGTCATCACGCAAAAAACAGCGAAATTATTTTCGGCTGCAACTGAAATTGGTGCGATATTAGAAAACGCTACAAATCAAGATAAAAAAGCGATGGCGGATTATGGTTTGCATTTAGGAATTATTTTTCAATTGGTCGATGATTTATTAGATTATGAAACATCGTCTGAAATTACTGGAAAAAATATTGGTGATGATTTAAATGAAGGCAAAGCAACTTTACCATTAATTTATGCGATACAAAATACAACACCTGACAATTCAAAATTTATTCGCGACGTAATTAAAAATGGTGATGTAACTGCGCTACCAAAAATATTAACTATTTTAAAAGAAACTAATGCGTTTGAAATGACGCGAAAAAAAGCGACGGGGCATGCGATATTAGCAAAAAATGCGCTGAAAAATATTCCTAATTCAGCATATCGTCAGGCGTTGGAAGATTTGATAGCATTTGCAATGCAGAGAAATTATTGACGGAGTGTAGCTCAGTCTGGTAGAGCACTACGTTCGGGACGTAGGGGCCGGAGGTTCGAATCCTCTCACTCCGATTTTTAATCCACCCCATCTTCTTTCACAATTCCTTCCGCCTCCACAATATGACGCAATTTTTTTAAACCTTCGAGCTGTAATTGACGAACACGTTCACGCGTTAAACCGATTGCAGCGCCGACTTCTTCTAATGTGCCGCGTTCATGTCCTTGCAAACCAAAACGACGCACAATCACTTCGCGCTCACGATCATTTAATTCATTTAACCATTGCATCATGTGAACTTCTAAATCAGCTTGCTGAACTAACGCGGAAGGATCAATATTATTTTCATCTGCAATTACATCCACTAATGTTTTTTCACCGTCTTGCATAATTGGCGTATCAATTGAAATTGTATCGGGTGCTAATAATAATATTTCACGAATTTCTTCAACAGGTTTATCAATTAATTCTGCAATTTCTTCGGGCGTTGGTTTATGACTTAATTGCGATGCTAATTTTTTTCCCGCGCGCAAATAAATATTTAATTCTTTAATCACGTGAATAGGTAAACGCACCGTGCGACTTTGATTCATGATTGCGCGTTCAATCGTTTGACGAATCCACCATGTTGCATAAGTTGAAAAACGAAATCCACGTTCAGGATCAAATTTTTCAACTGCGGTCATTAATCCTAAATTTCCTTCTTCAATTAAATCTAAAAATGCTAAACCGCGATGACAATAATGTCGTGCAATTTTTACAACTAAACGTAAATTACTTTCAATCATTGTGACACGCGCAGCAGCGCTTCCTTTTTTCACTTCGCGTGCAACACGTAATTCTTCTGTTGCAGTCAGCAATGATTTGTAACCCAATTCTTGTAAATAAATATGTGTGGGATCGCGCGATGCAGCAGATTCTTTTTCATCTGCGCTGTCAACAGATTCAATTTGCATTTCGCCGGAAATAATTTTTTCGGGTTTTGGTTTTTTTAATTTTATGGGTTTTTGAATTTTTGTAATAATTTTTTTAATTTGCGCTGGTTTTGTTTTTTTAATTTTTAATTTATCTTTTTTTATTTTTTTTTCTTGCGCTGATGATTTTTTTTTATTTTTTTTTCGAGATGTGGCGGATCGCGCTTTAACGATTTTTTTATTTTTATTTTTGCGCTTTGTAGTACTCACTAAAAACACCTGCACATTATTTTAAAAAAATCAGTGGGTTGATCGGCACACCATTACGTCGAATTTCAAAATACAATAATGTTCGCTCTGCATCATTCTGTCCCATGCGCGCAATAATATTGCCAGCACGCACGTGATCACCCACGCTCACTAAATTTTGCCGATTAAACGCATATGCGCTTAAATAACTGTCATTTTGTTTAACAATAATCAGATTACCATATCCACGCACACCATCACCACTGTAAACCACCACCCCGCTTGCGGCTGCGCGAATTGGCTCACCTAAATAACCGCCAATTGAGATACCAGGGTGTCCTGCTGGATTACGCGAAAAAGTTTGCAATAATCGCCCTTTTGCCGGCCAAATCCAACGTCCATTAAAACGAACAGAAGATTGTGTATTGACAATTGGTGCGCGAAAAGTTTGGTATGAACTAGCTTGTGAAATAGGTTGAGAATTTGGTGGTCGATGCGTCATCACTAAACGCTGACCAGGTTTGATTATGTAAGGCGGTGATAAATGATTGGCTGCAACTAAATCGCGATAATCTAAACCAAATGCAAATGCAACAGAATAAATTGTGTCTTCATGTCGTACAATATAAAAATTTGATGCGGCGCCTTTTTGATACCACGCATCAATGACTGGCGCTGGTTGATGTTCATCATAACATCCAGATAAAAACAAAAAAACACTGAAAAATACGAATAAAAACGCAATTTTCAAAAAGCGAATCATGCGGGATGCCTTAATGTTTTCACCCAATTGGATAACACATCAAATGCTTCGTAATGTGTTAAATCAATTCGCAATGGTGTAATTGAAACTTTATTGTGACGCACCGCATAAAAATCTGTTCCAACACCTGCGTCTTGTTCTGTGCCAGGAGGACCTACCCAATAAACAGTGTGGCCACGCGGATCTATTTCTTTGATCGTTGGCTCTGCGCAATGTCGCGTGCCCAAACGTGTCACTTCATATCCTTGCAATTCTTCAAATGGAACATCAGGCACATTCACATTTAAAATCGTTGCAGCAGGTAATGGTTGTTGCAAAATATGTTGAATTAATTCACATGCAACTTTTGCCGCCGTTTCATAATGCAAATATTTTTCACTCACTAATGACATTGCAATTGCTGGCAAACCTAAAAATCGTCCTTCCATTGCAGCAGCAACTGTTCCGGAATACCAAACATCATCGCCTAAATTTGATCCTGCGTTAATTCCTGTCACAACCATGTCCGGCATCGTTGTTAATAAACCAGTAATTGCAACGTGCACGCAATCTGTTGGCGTACCTTCAACACTAACAAACCCATTATCTAAAGTTTTTAATTGCAACGGTGTTGTTAAAGTTAATGAGTTGCTCGCGCCACTTCGATTCCGATCGGGCGCAACAACATCCACATGATCTGCGATTTTTTTAATTGCATTTGTAAGCGCCAAAATTCCTTTTGCATAAACGCCGTCGTCATTTGAAATTAATACACGTAACATAAAATATTTTCCAAAAAAATAAAAAGTAGTAAATTATTCTACCTGAAGAAAAGAAAATTTGTTAGGATATGCGACTTGGAAAAATAATAGGTATGGAAACAATTTTTAACGTTTATTAAAAGTGAGAAAAAAATGCAGACTCATCCTAACAACGAAAAACGTGTAAACGGACAACTTCATCAGCCTTCATCACCATCGCACGCGAAAAACCCACAAACTCTTGCAGCGCAACATGCTAAAAATGCGCGTGCCGCTCAAACAGAAGCTGCTCGCATTGCTGCAAACGTTGCGAAACAGCTAGCCCAACCATAATCAAAATAACTTTTCCGCCAAAGCAATATCTTCCGGAAAAGTAATTTTAATATTATTTGCATCACCTAAAATCATTTTTGGTTTTAGGTGTGCATGTTCAATTGCGCTTGATTCATCAGTCACAACAATATTTTCTGACAACGCATTTTCAATTGCTGATTTTAAAATTTTATAACGAAAACATTGTGGAGTTTGTGCGCGCCACAAATGTTGGCGTGGAACTGTTTTTTCAACTTCATCGTTTTCATTTACTTTTTTTAATGTATCAACAACTGGCAATCCAAATAAACCACCGACGTCATGATTTTTTAACGCTGAAATTAATTTTGAAATATCGTTTGATTGTAAATTTGGACGCGCAGCATCATGCACTAAAATAAAATCTTTTTCTTTCACAAAATCAGTTAAAAATGTTAATCCTAATAAAACAGAATGTACGCGCTCGACGCCGCCAATTGCAGTTAATACTTTTTCAGGATGTGATAATTGTAATGTTGGCCACCAATGATCTTTTGCATGTAATACAACAACAACTTTTTCTATTTGTGGATGTGATGAAAATAAATTAACAACACGTTGCAAAATAGCCTCGCCCGCTAGCATAAAATACTGTTTCGGTTTATCGGATTTTATACGAGTACTAATTCCAGCGGCTGGAATAATGGCCCAATATTTTACTGTCATATTATTTTTTCACGATTTGATAGTAGACTTCGCCTTTCTTTACCATTCCTAAATCATCTCGCGCACGCGCTTCAATTGCGGCATTGCCACTTTGCAAATCTTTTATTTCCGCGATTAAAATTTGATTGCGTTTATCCAACGCTGCATTTTTTTGTGTTTGCGTTGAAATATCTTTTTGCATTTTCCAAACGGTTTTCATACCGCCGTCGGAAAACCAGAATTCGTATTGCATCAGCAATAATAAAACGATTAATGCGCCAAGGATTAGCTTCATACTTTTCCTGCATAAGGTGCTGCACTTCCCAACTCTCTTTCAATGTGCAACAAACGATTATATTTTGCAATACGGTCCGAGCGAGAAAGTGAACCTGTTTTGATTTGCCCGGCTGCAGTTGCAACTGCTAAATCAGCAATTGTTGAATCTTCCGTTTCACCAGAACGATGTGAAATGATAATGCCGTATTGATTTTGTTTTGCTAAACCAATTGTTGCTAATGTTTCTGTTAATGTGCCAATTTGATTTAATTTGATTAAAATGGCATTCGCAACTTGTTTTTCGATTGCTTGCGATAAAATTTTCGCGCTTGTTACAAAAATATCGTCGCCAACTAATTGCACTTTTTGTCCTAATTTTTCTGTTAATTGTTTCCAACCACTCCAATCATCTTCCGCCAATCCATCTTCGATTGAAATAATCGGATAATCTTTTATCCATTTTTCAAATTGTTTGATCATGTCATTTGAATCACGTTTTTTCGATGCAAAATGATAAATGCCATCACGATAAAATTCACTGCTTGCAACATCTAATCCTAAATAAATTTCCTTTCCTGCTTCATAACCTGCTTGTTTAATTGCATCCATCATTAAATCAAGCGCTGCCTCATGACTTTTTAAATTCGGTGCAAAGCCACCTTCATCACCAACCGCAGTAGAATATTTTTTATCGCTTAATATTTTTTTTAATGTGTGAAAAATTTCAGCGCCTGCGCGTAAACTTTCTGAAAATGTCGGCAATCCTTTTGGTATAATCATGAATTCTTGAATATCTAATTTATTATTTGCGTGCGCGCCGCCATTAATAATATTCATCATCGGCACGGGCATGCTAAATGGACCATCGCCACCTAAATAACGATACAAAGGTTGATGTGCTTCATGCGCTGCAGCATAAGCCGTTGCGACTGACACGCCTAAAATTGCATTTGCACCCAAGCGACTTTTATTTTCTGTGCCATCCAATTCAATCAGCGCATTATCAATATCATCTTGCGCGTCAGGATTTTTTCCTTGCAGTGCTTGATTAATTTCAGTGTTAACAAAATTCACTGCATTCAAAACACCTTTACCGTTATATCTTTTTGGATCTTTGTCGCGTAATTCTAATGCTTCTTTTGAACCTGTTGATGCACCGGACGGAACAGAAAAAGATCCTTTTTCGCCAGAAGATAACATCACTTCCACTTGCACCGTTGGATTGCCGCGCGAATCTAAAATTTCTTGGGCTTGGATTTTGGAAATGGATGACATTTATTTTTCCTGCAATTTTAAATTCTTAATAAGCGCAATATCCATAAAGATATAATTATTTTACATTATACTCTTAAAGATATATATCGGTAGTCAACTAGTTTAGCGAGGTCGAGAATACATTGATGCAGTAAGTGTTGACTGTTGCTCGCGAGCTCTTCTGTCCAGTTCCTGTCTCAGTTCTCCTATTTCAGGACTTACGGCCATCACCATGATTTTTGATTGATTAGAAAGGTTCGGGCTGTCAGTAATCTTCTTCTCTGCATCATTCAGTTTTCCTTCTAATGCTTCATCGCTCAGTCCTGCATATTTTTCCTTTATTCTTTTACTTTCATTGGCGGTAATGTTTGGCCTTCCTGTAACAAAAAGATGCGGCGCGTCAACCGAAGGCAAGGAGACTTTCGTTTTTTTCAGACCAAAAAACCTATCAAAAAAATTAGCGGCCCTTTTCATTAATACCCCTTAGTGTATTTTGTTAAATGAAGATATAAATTTCACAAATTTACATATGTAATTCTTTAACAGCATGATCAATTCTTTTTAATGTTAATAATAATTCTTTCATCTTCGCCAGCGGCCAATTATTCGGACCATCACTTAATGCTTTATCAGGATCAGGATGTGTTTCCATAAATAATCCTGCGATTCCAACCGCAACTGCAGCGCGTGCTAATACGGGAACAAATTCGCGTTGACCACCTGATGTCGTACCTTGTCCGCCGGGTAATTGCACGGAATGTGTTGCATCAAATACAACAGGACAATTTGTTTCGCGCATAATGGCAAGTGAGCGCATATCAGAAACTAAATTATTATATCCAAACGAAACACCACGTTCGCACACTAAAATTTTATCATTACCAGATGCACGCGCTTTTTCAACAACATTTTTCATATCCCACGGCGCTAAAAATTGCCCTTTTTTAATATTCACGGGCAATCCGCATTTCATTACACTTTGAATAAAATTAGTTTGTCTGCATAAAAATGCCGGTGTTTGCAGCACATCAACAACACTCGCAACTTCTTTTAGCGGCGTGTCTTCATGCACATCAGTTAAAACAGGAACGCCAATTTGTTTTTTTACTTTTTCTAAAATTGCCAAACCTTTTTCCAAACCTAATCCACGAAAACTTTTATGTGATGAGCGATTTGCTTTATCAAAAGAAGATTTAAAAATAAAATGGATTTTTAATTCATCGGTAATTTCTTTTAATTTTCCAGCGACATCTAAAATTAATGATTCGCTTTCAATAACACAAGGGCCAGCGATTAAAAAAAATGGTAGATTATTATCTACTTTAAAATTTGTAAGTTGCATACCTCATCCCACTTTATGCTGCAAAGCAGCCTTAATAAACGCTGTAAATAACGGATGTCCATCACGCGGATTTGATGTAAATTCCGGATGAAATTGACACGCAACATACCAAGGATGATATGGCAATTCAATCATTTCGACTAAATTATTTTCACGCGAACGACTCGACACGATCAGTCCTGCTTTTTCTAACTTTGATAATAAATTATTATTCACTTCATAACGATGACGATGACGTTCAGCAATTATATCTTTATTATATATTTTTTTTGCGAGTGTATGATCTGTCAAACGACAATCTTGCGCACCCAAACGCATCGTACCACCAAAATCGCTTTTTTCATCGCGTTTTTCAGTGTTTCCTGATTGATCAATCCATTCACTCACTAATGCAACAACAGGATACGGTGTTTGCAAATCAAATTCCGTACTGTTCGCATTTTCTAATTGTGCAACATGTCTTGCAAATTCAATCACGGCGATTTGCAATCCCAAACAAATTCCCAAATACGGAATATTATTTTCACGCGCATATTGTGCTGCAATAATTTTTCCTTCAATACCACGCGCGCCAAATCCACCTGGCACTAAAATTGCATCAATAGATTTAAAAATTTCCGCGGGATTTTTTTGAATTAATAAATCAGCATCGATATAATTAATATTCACGCGTGAATTAGTTTGAATTCCTGCGTGAATTAATGCTTCATTCAGTGATTTATATGAATCTGCAAAATCCGTGTATTTTCCCACCATTGCAATTGTTACTGTATTTAAAGGGTTTTCGAATCGTTCTACTACTTTTTTCCATTCAAATAAATTTGTGTCACGATTATGTAAATGTAATTTTTCACATACACGTCGACCTAAACCTTCTTGATCTAAAATAATCGGAATATTATAAATGCTGCTCACATCTGGCAATGCAATCACATCTTCAATTGCAACGTTCGTAAATAAAGCAATTTTTTCACGTTGTGATTGTGGCAAAGCGGTTTCAGAACGACACACTAAAATATCAGGTTGAATACCAATCGATCGTAATTCTTTTACAGAATGTTGTGTTGGTTTTGTTTTTGTTTCACCAGCAGTTGGAATGTAAGGAACTAAAGTTAAATGCACAAATACAACTTTATCTGCACCTAATTCAATACGCATTTGTCGAATTGCTTCTAAAAAAGGTAATGATTCAATATCGCCAACTGTTCCGCCAATTTCAACTAAAGCAACATCAACATCTGCAGCGCCTTCGCGAATTTTATTTTTTATTTCGTCTGTGATGTGTGGAATGACTTGCACCGTTCCACCTAAATAATCTCCGCGACGTTCTTTTGCAATCACATCAGCGTAAACGCGACCCGATGTAAAATTATTTTTTTTCGACATGGTTGTACGTACAAAACGTTCGTAATGTCCCAAATCTAAATCTGTTTCTGCGCCATCACTCGTTACAAAAACTTCGCCATGTTGAAATGGACTCATTGTGCCGGGATCGACATTAATGTATGGATCAAGCTTTAACAGTGTGATTTTAAAACCTTTGGCCTCGAGAATCGCGCCAAGTGATGCAGACGTAATGCCTTTTCCTAATGAAGAAACGACACCACCAGTGATAAAAATATAACGCGTCATGTTAATCGCCCGTTTTGAATTTTGCATTAAAACGGAAGATGATTATACGGGAGTTGAGATGGGATTAATAGGCTAAGCCAGCAATTGACAACTATTTTTAGTTGGTTATGATTCAAGAAATCTGTATAAGCAAGTTTAGATCATAATTGCATCATACGAGAAAACTCAATAAGGTGGGTGTTTTTTATGACAAACAATGAGTTTCCCGATTACGCTAAAAAAATATTTTACAATCTTTTTCAAACATTAAGTTATAAATACGGGTGCACTTATTTTTCGTATTACGTTGAAGTTTATGAACATCAAAAAAGACTGAGCTTTACAACCGATCGAAAGTGGACTGAAATTTTTATATCAGAAAATCTAATCAAAGATTGTCCGTTAATGCATGTTGGATGGAATGCAAAAAAAATAATTTTGGATTGGGATACAGCGCCAATAACGACAAAACAACAACGAAATGTAGTTGGCATCAGATCCGAATTTGGGTATTCGCATGGCGTAAGTTTTTCGAATAAAGTATTCGGATTAATGGAAAGTTTGGGAATGGCTACTGATAAGACAAATAAACTATTTAAAGAATTAATACTTGAGGACACGAAAAATATTAGCAATATACTAAAACAGTTCAGTTGCGTATCACACAAAGTATTAGCGCTAAATAAACTAACAAACCAGTATCACACAGCATTTGCTACCATGCCTCTAACAATGCTCGCAAACGAAATTATTTAATCAATAACTCATTAAAAAAGGATGGGGTTTTCATTATTTTTTTTTGTTCGTAATCAAAAAAAACAATGGTTGTTGTCGCTTCAAAAACATTTTGACCTTCTCTGTTTTGCCCAACATAAACCAACTCTACGCTTGCTTTAGACAGTGTGTTTATCCCTATTTTAACAGTCAAACAATCACCATGAAAAACTTGTTTTTTGTAATGGATACACAAATCTTTCACAATAAGCCCGCAACCTCCAAGATTACGCTCAGTGTATCCCAAAGAATTTAAAAATCGAATGCGCGCCTCATGTAACAAAACAACAAAACTATCATTTCCAAGATGGTCACCGTAATTAATGTATGCAATATGTATATCAAGCTTTGTTTCATATACAAATTTTTCGGGAATTATAATGTCCATTTTCAAACCTTTCTGTGCCAAATTATTTGTGCAATTTTCTTAATCTTCGGCATTGATATATAAAAAAGATTTTGATCTGAGCACAAAAAATTAGATCCAATCAAACCAAATTCATTAATAAATATCAATAAATGATATTTATTTATAAATAAATTTAAACATTAAATAATATCAAATATTAACATTTTTACATGGAAAATATATTCTCCTCTGCACTCAAATAAACAAATTTTGCAAAAATAATAGGGAGCATTAAGATGAAAATGTATAAAGGGACGGCCTGCGGTGTTACGTTGGTTGGATGTCTGGAGGGAATTCCAATCATTCACGAAACAACAATCGGCGAAGATATTATTACATTTTTAATAACGAGAATTAGACCTGGAAAAATCAGTGGTATTTTAAAAACACACGATCAAATAGAGTGGTATCGCATTTTTGTAAAAAGAAATAATGCGATAAACATCGAAAAAAATGCGTATTCTGGCATGCGATTAATGGTTGAGGGCGATATCATGAATTGTTATTTGGAAAAGACGAATGATCGTAAGTTCATCATCACGGAAATTTTTGCAAAAAGGATTTCTTACTTTTCTCCCGAAAAAATAAATCAATACGCAACACATGAAGATGATGCATTTGCTGAAAGTACTTTGCAGAAGAATTTTCAATATAAAATTTCATCGTCGATCAGAGTTGCATATCTGCATTGAAGCATAGCCGGTAGATGCAATTAATACGTTCTTAAATATCGGCGTGGTCGCTGGCGCTTCCACTTCCATAATTTCTTAATAAACATCATCAACAGCCATTTACCACGGGGTATTTTTTGAGTGATTTCAAAAACGTATGAGATAACATTCTATTTAAAATCATAAAGATATCGATATTTTTATATTTTGTGAACATAACTCATAAAATATAAAATCTCAAGGATTTTTAGAAAATGGGAATTAATTTTAAATGAATGCGGTAGGTTAATTTGTGAAATAGAGTGGCTCGTTTTGATATAGTGTACACTGCTGAAAATCATTAAATTCACCATTTAAAGGTGAATGTAAAATGTGGTATTAAAAGATGAATGACAATCACGCACTATGGTTTTATTTTAGGGATGTGTTAAAACAAGTTGCGATAGATTCTAAAATAAAATTAACTTGAGGTAATTGAACAATGCCTGACCAAAAAGATATAAATCGTGAACAATACATCGTCGGCAAAAATCTACGCCGATGGACGAAGTCAAATGAGGGTGCTGCAAAAAATGGGACTGCTGCTGCCAGCAGTGAGGATACTTACTACCCTGCCGATATTGCAGATCGCACCAACTACCTCCTCAGAGAGAGACAAAAAGCGATACAAGCCAACGCAGCAGTAAATCAACTACCTCCCGCTAGATTTCATCCATTTCCTCCGATTGACAAACTACCAAAATTCGACGATATCCCTGAAAGACACGCACCTCGAGATTTTGTGTTTATTTTTGTTGGAAAGATGCCATTTTCTCTTACTCCGCAACACGTGGGTTGGATAATTAAAACATTTGGATTTGCTACGGCTGTTTTTGACGTCACCATTATTCATCAAAGAAATCCAGTATCTGGAGTAATGCAACCAAAAGGTTGTGCTTATGTCTTAGTTAGATCGAGTGACGTTAATAATATTCTATCCATACATCACACGATGTGCTTACAAAGCGATGGGGTGAATCGGTTTAACGCCGCAACAGGAGATTTTGTTTGTGAACTCGCACACATACCCGTTACGGAATATAATCTGCAAGCGAGAATAGAAAGGCGACAAGTGGAAGCGTTGGCGACGACGACGGCACCGAAAACAACTTCACAACCTTTAGCTGCACCCGCAACGACGACTCCACCACCACCTGCAACGCAGCAGCCGGCAACATCAAGAAGAGACCCTAACGCATTTCAGTTCAACCCAACTGCGCGTAATTTCGCCCCCAAATCAACCACAGGAAACCAACAACCGGACCAGCAGAATCAATGGCCAAAACCAGGACAGCGATAAGACACAGCTCACCCTAAAATCGACAAAACGCACCGATATTTCTCGCGCATTAGTAATCAGTTATAATGCGCGATCGAAATTTAATTCTCACATTCTCATCGCCAGGAAAAAATTATGTCAGACGCCCATCAAAAAATAAAAAATAATTTTCATCAAATCGAAAAACAATGGGACGAAGATATTATTCCGCAATTAGAAAACTATATTCGCATTCCGAATAAATCACCGTTATTTGATAAGAATTGGAAAGCGAATGGACACATGGACCGCGCGATGCAACTCATCAAAAATTGGTGCGAAAAGCAAAATATTAAAAATAAAAAAATTGAATTATTGCAAATTGAAAATCTCACGCCGGCATTATTAATTGATATTCCAGGTGACTCAGAAGAAATTATTTTGTTGTATGGTCACATGGATAAACAACCTGAGATGACAGGATGGTTTGAAGGTTTGGGTCCATGGACGCCGATCATAAAAGATGGAAAATTATATGGTCGCGGTGGCGCTGATGATGGTTACGCAACTTTTGCATCGCTCAGTGCAATTGCTTATTTACAACAATTAAAAATTCCACACGCACGTTGCATTGTATTAATTGAAGGATCTGAAGAAAGTGGCAGCACTGATTTACCCGCGTATTTAAATTTAATTAAAAAACAAATGGGGCAACCGAATTTCATTATTTGCTTGGATTCTGAATGCGGCAATTACGAACAATTATGGAGCTCTACTTCATTGCGCGGATTAATTGGCGGCATATTACACATCGACACATTAACAAACGGCGTGCATTCCGGTTTTGGTAGTGGTGTTGCACCATCTGTTTTTCATGTGTTACGACAACTGTTAGATCGAATTGAAGATGCGCGTGATGGAAAAATTCAAATTGAAGAATGTTTTGTAAAAATTCCTGAAAGTCGTTTGCGACAAGCAATCGATGCAGCAGAAATTCTCGGCGAAAGTGTAATAAAAGACATGCCATTTTTGGGTGGCGTACAACCATTATGTCATGATGCATCAGAATTAATTTTAAATCGCACTTGGCGTCCCGCATTATCTATTATCGGAATGGATGGCGTTCCATCCACTGCAACAGGTGGCAATGTAACACTGCCAACATTGTCTGTAAAATTATCGGTTCGCGTGCCACCCTATTGTGATATCAAAAAAGCGAGCGCCGCATTAAAAGAAATGTTAACAAAAAACCCGCCTTTTCATGCAAAAATAACGTATGAAAAAGATGATCACGGCGCTGGCTGGAATGCACCAGAATTAGCAACGTGGTTGGAAAATGCAAATAATAATGCATCTCAATTATTTTTTGAGAAAAATGCAGCGTATTTAGGATCGGGCGGGACTATTCCATTTATGGGAATGTTGTCAGAAATGTTTCCGAAAGCGCAATTTTTAATTACGGGTTTATTAGGACCAAAATCAAATGCGCATGGACCGAATGAATTTTTGCATATTGATTATGCGAAGAAATTAACAGGGTGTGTTGCGTCTGTTATTGCGGAACATTTTCACCATCTGTGAAACGCAGGATGCGTTTCATTCACCACAACAAAAGTTCCCGTGCACGTGTCGCATAGTTTTTCATTCGCAAATAATTCGCCGTAAACAATAATTTTATTTTTTTCAATTAATTTTAATTTTGCAATTAAATTTAATTCTGTATTCATTGGCGTTGGGCGTTTTAATTGTATTGAATATTCTGCAGTCACTGTGCAAGGCGGAACAGTTAATTTATTTTCTTGCATGTAAAAATAACTTGCCGCCCAATTGCAATGACAATCTAATAATGCGCCAATAATGCCACCGTTTAATACATTGGGAAATGCGTTGTGAAATGGTTGCGGTGTAAAATGTGCGATAACTTTATTGCCATCGACAAAACTTTTTATTTTCAAACCATTTTTATTTGCGGGCCCGCAGCCGAAGCAAATACTTTTTGGGGCGAATTGGTCTTGAAGTGCAATCATAAATATCCTATTTTAATACATCGCCTCAGTGCGCGATAATTTTCTTCTGAAAAACTATCTGCAAATAATATCATTTTTTTGCGGGATAAATCATCACACTTAAAATGTAATACTAAAAAATATCGCATCATCACACTCGAAGATAATAATTCAGCTGGCATTATTTTTTCGTCATATAATTCTAAAATCCATTTTGTTTTTTTATCATATTGCAAAGCAAGAACTTTTTCAGTACGGTAAAAATAATATAAAAATGAAGTGATCAGAAATAATAAAAAAATAAAAAATAAATAAATAGGCGAAACTATCCAAATGCAAAATGTAGCAAAGATATGCATGAAAATTAAATACCAAAAATATAGTACAGATTTTTTGGGTTGAAATGTCATGATTTACTCCCATTCCCACTTTGTAAGTGTACAACAACATCCAAACTACACAATACCGTGTTTTTCTCAAAACAACTTCATGCTATGATGCGCTACTTCTTTAGAAATGGAGTCACTAATATGTCACCAACGATTGCCAAAATTACGTATCTCGATGGAACGCGTTTATATCGCGCAATTGTGGCTGGCATACGCCAAGTGATTTCAAAACAAGAACATCTCAACAATATTAATGTTTTTCCAGTACCAGATCGTGATACTGGTACAAACATGGCGCTCACATTAAACGCTATTTTAGAAGGAACGTACGCTTATCGCAGCGCAACGATTCATGAATTATTAGAAAATGTCGCGAATTCAGCATTAAATGGCGCACGCGGAAATTCCGGCGCAATTTTAGCACAATTTTTTCAAGGATTAAGTGAAGGCGCAAAAACGGTTGACAAGCACATGACAACCAAAAATTTTGTCGCTGCAATTGCAACCGCTGTAAATTACGCGCACAAAGCATTATCACAACCAAAAGAAGGTACGATCCTCACAATTTTGCGTGATTTTTCAGATGAAATTACACATCAACAATTAGCAAATAATGAATTAGATTTTGTAGATTTATTACATAGCGGAATTGAACGTGCAAATACTTCACTGCAACACACATCCAATCAATTAAAAGAATTAAAAAAAGCGGGTGTCGTTGATGCAGGCGCGCAAGGATTTGTCGAATTTTTAAGTGGTATTTATCGTTTTGTTGTAAATGGTTCTATCAAACAATTAAAAGAAGATTTGGCAGATGTTGCAATCATTGAAATTCCAGAAGAAATGTCACATGACGTTGATGAACGTTTTCGTTTTTGTACAGAATGTTTAATTAATAAACGTGGCAATCAATTAATTGATCAAGATGAATTACGCCAAAAACTCGATGAATTGGGCGAGAGTTTAATTGTTGCGGGCTCAAGCACAAAAACAAAAATTCATGTGCACACCAATGACCCTAATAAAATATTTACTGTGTGTAGAGAATACGGCGATGTGTCCGGTGAAAAAGCAGATGATATGATTAAACAACAAAAATCATTTGCCAATCGAAAAACGCGTGTTGCAATTCTCACTGATTCTGCAGCTGATCTACCGCCTGAAATTATTTCACAATTAAATATTCATGTTGTGCCAATTATTATTAATTTCGGATCGCAAACCTATCTTGATAAAATTTCAATGACGTCAGAAGAATTTCATCAAGCATTAAAAAATAAATCCGTACATCCCACAACATCGCAGCCAAGTTTTGGTGATTTTCACAGACAATATCAATATCTTTCAACTCATTTTGATGCAATTATCGCGCTGCATATTCCAAAACCATTAAGTGGCACGCACAGTGCATCACAAAAAGCAGCGGAAAAAATTGGTCAAGGAACACAAATCACTGTAATCGATGCAGCAAATGCATCTTCTGGTTTAGGATTAATTGTGATGCACGCAGCAGAAGCGGCGCAGGCAGGTTATTCTCACGATGAAATTATTAAAACATCAAATGATATTATTCAAAAAACAGAATATTTTGCAGCGATTACACAATTAGATTATTTAGTGCGTGGCGGCAGATTATCTTTTAAATTAAAACAAGTGATGGATTTTTTAAGATTATCACCGCTTGCAACGATTACAAAAGATGGCATGGTAAAACCACATCGACTATTGTTTGGTAGAAAAAATTTATCTGATAAATTATTTCGTTTTACAAAAAAGAGATTAAATTTAAATAAAAAATATCGTTTTTCGATTGTACATACTGATTTGGAAAACGAAGGTTATCAATTAGCAACATTATTAAAACATCATTTTTCTGCGCAAATTGATCAGATTTTTGTGATGCCATGTTGCGCGAGTTTAGCAGTGCACGCAGGACCAGGTGCATTGGCAATTGCAATTCAGGAATACGAGCCGTTAACCAATAACGGATAACTTCCCTATGTTACAACTCAGTAATATTACACTCCGCCGCGGAACGAAATTATTATTTGAAGAAACTTCGTTGCGTCTTGACGTCGGTTATAAAGCAGGATTAATTGGCAGAAATGGGACAGGCAAAACTTCACTGCTAAAATTAATTATGCGTGAATTGCATGAAGATCAAGGTGAAGTTGCCATTCCCAATTCGTGGCGCATTTCACATTTAGCGCAAGAATTGCCGGACACAAATGAATTAGCATTTTCTTACGCGCGCGCGGGCGATACCGAATGGATTTCATTGCAAGAAAAAATTCAAATTGCAGAAAAAGAAAATGATGGAATTGCATTAGGAAATTATTATGCAGAATTAGATGCGATTGATGGTTATCGAATCGATGCACGCGTTGCTATTATTTTAAAAGGTTTAGGATTTTCAGATGAAGAATTTGAAAAACCTGTGAAATCTTTTTCCGGTGGCTGGCAAATGCGTTTGCAATTAGCGCGTGTTTTAATGTCAAAAGCAGATTTATTATTGCTTGATGAGCCAACTAACCATTTAGATTTAGAAAGCATTGCATGGCTGACGCAATGGGCAAAAGAATATAAAGGCACATGCATTATTATTTCGCATGATCGATATTTTTTAGATGAAGTCACGACACATACCATTCAATTAGCTAATTTAAAATTAAAATTATATCAAGGAAATTATTCTTCTTTTGCAAAGCAATTTTCTGATTTTTTAATGCTGCAAGAAAAAATGAATACAAAAGTTTTAAAGAAGCGCGCGCATTTACAAAAATTTGTCGATCGCTTTCGCGCGAAAGCTTCAAAAGCAAAGCAAGCACAAAGTCGCTTAAAAGCAATGGAAAAATTACAAGTGACAACTGATTGGCAAGAAGAAGCCAATATTTCTTTTGAATTTTTTGAGCCAAAGCCAACGGGTTATCCAACGATTTCGATTCGTGCGAATTGTGGTTATGATAATAAAATTATTTTAAATGATGTGAGTTTAAATTTAAGTGAAGGTGATCGCATTGGTGTAATTGGTGTAAACGGCAGCGGAAAATCTACATTATTAAAAACCATCGCGCAAAAATTAGCTGTCACGAGCGGTGAAATTACTTTTCATCCGCAAACAAAAATTGGTTATTTTTCACAAGACCAAGTGGATATGTTACAACTTAATGAAACACCGCTTTATCATTTCAAAGAAAAATATCCAGATATAAATGAAACACAAGCGCGCGGATTTTTAGGACGATTTGGATTTAGCAGTGATCGCGTATTTGAAAAAGTATCTGTTTTTTCAGGCGGTGAAAAAGCACGATTGGCATTGGCATTATTAATTTGGAGCAAACCCAATGTATTGTTGCTCGATGAGCCAACCAATCATTTAGACATGCATATTCGCGAAGCATTAATTTTAGCGCTAGAAGATTTTTCTGGCGCATTATTATTGGTTTCGCATGATCGATATTTTATTGAATGTTGTGTCGATGCATTGTGGCTTGTGAATCATGGCACAGTAAAATTATATGAAGGATCATTAGCGGATTATGAAACAGCGCAATTATCGGAAACACCCGTTTCATCTAAAACAAAAAAATCTGCGCCAATCATTACAAAAGAAAATAAAAAATTAATTATTCAAATTGAACGTGATATTGCAGCGCTTGAAAAAAAATTAATAAAAATTGAAGAAGCGCTCGCTGATCCTGATATTTATCACGCAACACAAAAAGAAAAACTACGTGAATTATCACAAGAAAAAAAATCTTTGCGTGATGAAATTACTGCAAAAGAAAAAGAATGGTTAAATTTATCTGAAAACCCTTAATTAAAATTCAGCGGAAGTTTCGCACCTCACAAATCTTAAACGAGCGAGCGATAATGTAACTGAAATTATAAATTAAGCTGATGGAAAGATGTGACCTGTCTCTTTTGTAGCGAATAGCGTCAGGATTGACGAGGGACCGAACCAGGGATGGTTCATCTTTGAGCGGAAAAAGAGATAGGTCGCATCTTTACATCTCAACATATTTTTTCAGTTACATTATCCAGCGAGCGAGCGCAAAGATTCAGCAGTGCGAGTCTCATGTTCAGATAAACTCGCAAACCCCATCTCAATTTCTTCCAACGTTTTATCTTTTGTTTCCGGCACAAAATAATAAGATAATGAATAATAAATTCCGCCAGCAATCGCACACACTAAAAATACACCGTCATAACCAATATGTTTTACCAATGGTAAAAATGAGCTGGCAAAAAGTGTGGATGTCATCGAATTAACAAATAATGCGATGGACATTCCACTGCTACGCACACGTGCAGGTAATAATTCCGATAAAATTAGCCAAATGCAAACGCCGGGACCGACTGCAAAAAAAATAATGAAACTGACTAAACCCACTAACAATAGAAATCCTTTTATTTCACTCAGCGGTACAAAATAATATACGCAGGATAAAAATAATAAAGATAATGTGCAACCTGCAGTTCCCATATTTAATAAAAATTTTCTGCCAATGCGATCAATTAATAAAAATGCGATGACAGTAAATAAAAAATTCACGCTGGTGATAACAGTGCTGCCTAACATCGCAGTAATATTTGCGCTTAATCCACCGTGTTTTAAAATATATGCGCTGAATTGTAAAATAGAATTAATACCCATGATTTGTGACACAGCTGCAATCACCATTACTAATAAAATTGGTTTTAAATATTGTTTATTGCATAAAAATGCCCACAAATTTTTTGCATTATTTTTTTCTTGTAAAATTAACGTATGCATTTTTTCCAATTCAAATTGCGCATGCACATGTTCGCGTGATTTTAATAATACTTGTAATGCTTTATCTGTTCTTCCTTTGTAAAATAACCAGCGTGGTGAATTAGGTAATAATAAACTGCCGATTAATAAAATAAATCCGGGAACTGCTGTTGATAAAAACATACCGCGCCAATTTTCTGTTGGCGTAAAATATAATCCAACTAATGTTGCCACTAAAATTCCAAATGTTAATAATAATTGAAATGCAGTGATGCCACGACCGCGCACATCTGCTGGTAAAGATTCTGCTAAATATAACGGAATAATAATCGTGACAATGCCAACACCAACACCTTGCGTTAATCGTCCAATTAAAATCCCAGCGTAGGTGTGTGCGAATGATAATAAAAATGCGCCGAATAAAAAAATAAGCGCTGCCGCAATTATCATTTTACGTCGACCAAAAAAATCAGCGAGTGTTCCGGAAATTAAAGTTGCAATTGCACCGCCACCCAAAACTGCGCCAACTAAAATAGAACTTTGCGCATCGGTCATTGGAATTGTTTCACGAATAAATAAAATTGCGCCAGCGATAATACCAATGTCATATCCGTACAAAATGCCGCCAACAGCTGCAAATCCAATCATAAACCAACAAAACCAACGGTGATTTTTTTGCATAGAAAAACGTCCTGTTAAAATGATGGTGTTGGATTAATAACATGGCGTGATGAATTTGACAAATAATTTAAAGAAGCGTCCCTGACGGGAGTCGAACCCGTGTTCTTACCGTGAAAGGGTAGTGTCCTAGGCCTCTAGACGACAGGGACTGAAGTAGACTTAAGGAACCGAAATTCTATGGGTCAATGCCATTGAAGTCAAGGTATTTTCAAGTCACATCATTTCTTGAAATGCGGGCAATTTCGACCAATCCGGATACGTCAATTCCCACACACGATAAATTTTATCATCTTTATATTCGCAAATTAAAATCACTTCGAGTTTTTTTGCGGGTTCGTTTGGACGTTGCGTGGTAATCCACATTCTACCCGCTACTTTATTGCTATTTTCTAAAAATGTTGCGTCATCATATTCGACCAAATATTGAATTTCCGTTGCGTAATATTTTATGTGCGATTCCAAGAATTCATCGTAGTGTGTCGTTTGTTCATTTGTATATAATAATAAATCACGATGATAATATACTGGAATTAACGCAGCATTTTTAGGTATCACCATTTTTTCGAACATGTCTTTTAGTTTTTGGATGTACATATTATTTTTTCAAGCCTCATCTGCACTGTATCTTTCCCAATCCACTGCAATGTACTGTCAATCGATGGCGAAATGGTTGAACCAGTTACTGCAACACGCAACGGTTGTGCCAATTGCCCCATTTTAACGCCCTGCTCTTCTGCAATTTTAATAATGGCTTGATGCAAAGATTCTTTTGTCCAATCAGACATTTTTTCAAAAACATTTTTTGCGGCGATTAATAATTTTTTTGTTTCGGGTGTGATATTTTTTTTCACAGCCGCTTCATCGTAAACTGGACCTTCAAAAAAATAACGACTTTTTTCTGCCATTTCACGTAATGTTTTAACGCGTTCAGCTTGCATCACAATAATCGCAGATAATTTTTCATCGTCTGTCGCGCGAATATGTAAACGCGCTAATTGTTCAACAAACGGTAAAATTAATTCTGCAGGATTTTTTGTTTTTAAATAATGTTGGCTCAACCAATCTAATTTTTCAAAATTAAACATCGCGGGTGAATTATTAATATGATTCACATCAAATAGCGCGATCATTTCTTCACGCGAAAAAATTTCTTGATCGCCGTGCGACCAACCTAATCGTACTAAATAATTTAATAAACTTTCCGGCAAATAACCATCATCATAAAATTGCATGACGCTCACTGCGCCATGACGTTTTGATAAACGTTTTCCATCCGCGCCTAAAATCATCGGCACATGCGCATAACGCGGCAATTCACCGCCTAATGCTTTCAACATATTTATTTGACGCGGCGTATTATTAATATGATCATCGCCACGAATTACATCAGTAATTTTCATATCATAATCATCAACCACAACACAAAAATTATATGTTGGCATACCATCCGTGCGCGCAATAATTAAATCATCTAATTCTGCATTTTCTACAGAAATTTTTCCGCGAATCATGTCGTCAAAAATAACTGAACCTGTTTGCGGGTTTTTAAAACGAATCACGTGTGGTGTTTTTTCATCGTGCGAATTTAATTCACGACAATGTCCATCGTAACGCGGCTTTTCTTTATTCGTTGTTTGCGTTTCGCGTAATTTATCTAAACGTTCTTTCGAACAATAACAACGATACGCGTGATTATTTTTTAAAAATTGTTGAATCACTTCGCGATAACGATCCATGCGATGCGTTTGATAAAAAGGACCTTCATCATAATTTAAATTCAGCCATTTCATACTATCTAAAATTGCTTGAATGGATGCTTCGGTTGAACGTTCCGTATCGGTATCTTCAATACGTAAAATAAATTTTCCATTGTGATGACGCGCATAAAGCCAAGCAAATAAAGCTGTGCGCGCACCACCGACATGTAAATAACCTGTTGGGCTTGGTGCAAAGCGTGTGCGAATTTCGGATGACATATTTTTCTCTGCGATACTAAATCAGCAGTGTATAGCAGTGTGCTTAAAAAGAAAATATGTTAACGAGGCGATGGCAATGGTGTGGTGTACAATGTTCTTGCTTCGTTTCCTGACTGCTGCGGACAACAACCGAAAAACGCATTTTCTTTATCACTTACAGTGACAATCTTGTTGCCGGATGAGTTTGCACTACTACCGATTGTATTCGCATACTCTCCTTGCGCTTGATAAGCGCCACTATTTCTTGGTGGTGTGTTTATTTTCATGTTGGTTATCTTTGCTGTCGTCACTTCCAACATCTTTCCATAAAAAGAATCTACATCAGCTTGAACAACATCCTTTGTGAAATGTCTTAATTTTTTCACTGCAACTTGTAAAGTTTTTAAATTTGGACGACGCTCTGGAAAAATATCAGTCATTGCGCTTGCAAGAAAAATTAAACATTCGCAACAATCACTAAATTTACAAATATTTTTCTGTAATGATTGTTGGTGAGTATCAGCATCAAACAGCCCAGATGTTTTATTTCGTTCTTGTGTGTAAACAGATCCTTTGTGATATATGTGTGCTGTACGATTATCACAATCATTTGCTGGAAATAAAAATTCCATACCGAGCAACTCACGTAATATTTGACCCAGCGACCAAACATCCGCAAAAAAGGGTTCAGGTTTTGTTTCTCGTTCTTCGCGATTAAAATCTGCTATCTCAGGCGCCATAAACAATGGTGTAGTACCATTAATATCAACATTTTCTTCATATAAAGCTGCACTACCAAAATCAAGCAAACAAAAACCAGATAATTTATAAAATGCAATGTTGTCAGGCTTAATATCACGATGTGTAATTTTTTTATCGGATAATGTTGCAAACGCTTGCATCATTGAATTCAAAAAAATAGTCACAATTTTACAAAATACATCGGGATGTGTGTCACGTAATTCTTTAATGGAAGGTAAACATTTAGAAAAAATAACATCACACTTTGGCATGATTGAAAAAAAACGCCATCTTTGTGATTCCTCATCAAATATTTTTTTTACACCAACGCTACGAAGCACTCCAGAAGCAATACTGGAACGAATGTTGTTTGTGATGAAATCATGCATTTCAAATTCATCTGGAATTTTTTCGCCGGAATACCGCATCAATTCTTTTACTACACATTGATATGATGTGCCATCAAGCCGAGAAATAAGTGTTGCATTATAAACAACACCAAATCCACCTCGACCAATTTCATCGCCAAAATCAATATCCCAATTATCTTCATCACGAAGAAATGAATCGCTTATCTTACAGGCTGTACTCTGACGACTTAAAAACGCTGGTGATTTGTTTGGAGTGCTGAGTGCTGTTGACCTATCAGGTGTTCTGAAGTCTGTTGATTTTTGTGGTGTTCCTTGTGGTGTATGAGAATTCACTCTGCGTGGTGTCGAATATCCACTTTGCTGTCTAAACATTGCCTGTTACTCAATTCAAAGATAATTTGTCATTACTATATAAGATTTAAATTAAGTAAATATTAACCAAAATAAAATAAGAGGAATAATTTTGCTGCTTTTAACAAAACAATACATTACGAAAATAGCTGATTCAATAAGTTAGCTAATCGATATCCTGCTAAAACAGTTTGCTCTCGAACAAGCGGTTGAGCATTACTAATGTACATTTCAGACGGAACAGAATTTTCTGCTAGCGTATACGCAAACGTTATAGCAATTTGATGACTTTCTTGCGCCCATTGCGTCGGTGTTTTTTCTGCTAATTGTTTTGCAAAAAATGGTGTTGGATATTCGTTCATCCATTTTGTTGCAATTTTTTCTACTTGAAGATAATGAAATTGATAATTATTCGGTGCGCTATAAAATAATCCAACACCACGATCCCATAATTGATGTAAATTATTGGCGATGGGCGAATGAATTAAATAATCATTTCCACCATGATCACCTTGCGGAAATTGTGTGTCGTATAAAGTTGTGCAATGAAGTGGTTGTTCAATATCACCCACAAAATGAATTAAAAAACTTAAATATTTTGCACGACGCGCATTATTTTCCTTTGTATCCGCAACAATTTTTTCTGCACGCAAAATTGCCCACACTACATTTTGTGAATTGAATGTGGGTGGTTGAATATTATTTTTAACGTAAGGCAAATTAATATAATGCCAAGAATTATATTGTGTTGTTTGTAATTTTAATTGATCCGGCCAAGTTGCTGCACGCAAGAAACGATCTGATGGGTATGGCGAATGAAACATCACAGTGGTTAACGCATCAACCTTTTGCTTTGCTTGCGGTGTTAATTGATCGTAAGCAATTTGCGCAATCACGCGATGACCGGCGTTGTTCCAAGCGAATGTTGAAAAAGAAAGTGTCAATGCGAGTGTGAGTGTAAAAAAACGCATAGTAAATTCCAAAAAAATAATTATTGGAGAAATACTATTTTACAGAGTTATTTTTAAATTAATACTCGGGTTTTGAATATTTTATAATTTACGCAGCTTCACCTGCTCGACTGCATGCTGCCCATCTTTTTTTAAAATCAAATGAGCACGTTCACGACATGGCAAAATATTTTGTGATAAATTTACCGCATTAATTTCTTCCCACACACGCGTTGCAAATTGAAATACTTCTTCTGGTTTCATTTTAGATAAATAATGAAAATAAACTTGGTGGTCGCGAAAAGTAGTTTGCGAAAATTTCACAACGCGTTCAACATACCATTTTTTGATAACATCCGTTTCTGCGTCCACAAAAATAGAAAAATCAAAAAAATCGGAAACGAACAGTGATGTTTGTTGACCTGGTTTTTGCACGCTCGTTTGCAAAATATTTAATCCTTCTAAAATTAAAATATCAGGTTTATTTACTTCAATAAATTCATCCGAAATAATATCGTAAGATTGATGCGAATAAACCGGCGCCCTTACATTATTTTTTCCAGATTTTACATCAATTAAAAACTGCAATAATAAATTCAAATCATAACTTTCAGGAAAACCTTTTCGATTCATCAAACCTTGTGCTTCAAGAATTTTATTGGGATATAAAAAACCATCTGTTGTCACGACTGTTACTTTCGGATGATTTGGCCAGCGCGATAATAATGCCTGTAAAATACGGGATGAAGTACTTTTTCCAACAGCAACACTTCCGGCAACGCCAATAATATACGGCACTTTTGGTTCTGGTTTTCCTAAAAAATCTTGGCTGGCATGATGTAATGATTGTATTGCCGTTACGTATAAACTCAGTAAACGTGATAAAGGTAAGTAAATTTCAGCGATTTCCTTCAAAGAAACCATTTCCATTTGTCCGTGCAACGCATCTAAATCAGATTCGCTTAATGTTAAAGGCGTGTCGCTGCGAAAATTCAGCCATTCGTCACGTGAAAAAGTAAGATAAGCAGTTTCGTTGACGCGCATAAATGACCCTTTGGTTTTCATGGAAAATATGCGCTACTGTATGCAGATTAATGGTCAAAATCAATGATATAATTGCGAAATGAAATACAGATCGGTTCACATACTCTGCTTCCTTGTGCTATGTTTTGCATTCAGCACCACTTTATTTGCTGCAGTTAAACCTTATTTTCCAGTGCATATTATCATTGATGGCATTCAAGATAAAAATATCGAGTTAAATGCCGTAAAAACAGTTCATAATTATCGCGACAACATGCATGTTCCAATCACACAAGAAGAAGTGCTGCGTTTTGTACGAAAATCACCGCACTTTTTAGAAAAATCGCTGCGTCCTTTTGGATATTTTCAAAGTCAGGCACAAACTTCACTCGTTAGAAATAAAAATGGATGGTTTGTAACGTATCACGTCACACTCGGTCCTGCAGTGATGATTCGATCAATGCATATTCAGATTGATGGCGAGGGAAAAACAGATCATAAATTTATACATTATTTACAACACTTACCTTTGCACGTCGGTGATCGATTACAAACTGAAAAATATGAAAACATCAAAATAAAATTATATGATTTAGCAACTGAGCGCGGATATTTTAATGCAGTTATGAAGCAACATCAAATTAAAATTAATTTAGACAATAACACTGCACGAATCATTATTATTTTTAATACAGGAAAACGCTTTCGGTTTGGTGACACAACTTTTTCACAAACACCATTTCATACTTCATTTTTAAAACGATTTTTAACATATCAAAAAGGTCATCACTTTAATGCGAAAAAATTAGAAAAAACGCAAACAGGTTTAGTTGCAAGCAATTATTTTATGCAAGTATTAATTAGGCCAGAACCTAAAAAAGCAGTAAATGGTGAAGTGCCCATAAAAATTTCATTAATTTTACGAAAAAGAAAAGCGTATACGTTTGGCATTGGTTATGGAACTGATACTGGTCTGCGCGGAACAATTGGATATTCTATTCGACGCATTGGTCCTTATGGACAGCGTTTTCACACTTTATTACGTGCATCAGAACATGACAGCAGTTATACAGCAAAATATATTATTCCAGGCCCGCATCCCGCAAATGATCTTTTTACAATTGGCGCTGGCGCAAGTAATATTAATCAACCAACAGGTAATGCAAACAATGCGAAATTTGCTTTAGCATATAGTATTTTTGACGAACATTGGAAAAATACATTTTCATTGTCCTATTTAGCTGAGCGATATGATTTATTAAATTCACCCCTTTTTCCAAACACACCTTTTATTTCTACGCAGTTGGTTTATCCAGAATTTGATACAAAATATACAAATACAGATCACATCACACACCCAAGCAAAGGAATTAGTTTTGCGATGGAAATAATGGGTGCGAGTGAAAAAATATTATCTGAAACTACTTTTTTTCAAGTGAATCTTCATTTAAATACTTTGTATACGATTAAAAAAACGAATACGCGATTATTATTTCGATCTGATTTAGGTCACACTGATATTTCCAATTTAGTTAATTTACCTTTATCTATGCAATTATATGCGGGTGGTGCACGCAGTGTGCGCGGTTATGATTACAACACAATAGGTCCCGGAAAAAATTTAGTTGTTGCAAGCACTGAAGTACAGCAAAAAATAAAAGGTGCATTTTATTTAGTTGGATTTATTGATGCGGGAGTTGTCGGCGATACTGATATTTTTCATCATATTAATGCAGGAACTGGTCCTGGTGTTGCGTGGGTTTCGCCCATCGGTACAATGGAATTAACTGTTGCAGAAGCATTTACGCAACAAAATAAACCCATTGCAATCGGATTTACGATGGGAAGTGCAATATGATAAAAGCATTAATACGCACTTTTTTAATCATCGTTATTTTGCTGATCGCGCTTGCTGCTTTTTTATTAACACCAAGTGGTTTGCGCTTCAGTTTCGATGTTGCTGCAAAAATATTACCCGGTCAATTAACGTACCAAAAAATTTCTGGCGTGATTATTGGCCCAATTAATATTGATCAATTACGTTATGAAAATAATGATAAAATTATTGAGATTGGAAAATTACATTTGGATTGGCAGCCGATTAATTTATTTAAAAAACAATTATCAATTACTGCGCTTTCTATTCAGCAATTAAATATTATTACTCCTGAAGAAATTTTTCCTGCGTATGATGATGAGAAAACAATAAAAACCAGCATAAGCGATTTATTACTATTTTTAAAGCATAAAACATTGCTGCTGCATCTTGTTATTCAGCATGCAGAAATTGCAAAACTGATGGTGAAAAGTCCAACATCGCAAGCGCTGTTTGAAAAAATACAATTACATTCTGTGATGAATAATAAAAATTGGGATGTGCAATTATTTTCTACTATTAAAAAACCACAAACAGCTGAAGCGCATTTTCAATTAACTGGTACATCATCGCATTATTTAATTTATGCTGGTGTGAAAGGTGAAGAAACACATTGGGTGTTGCAAGGCGTAGGCAATCAAAAATCATTTTCATTACATGCAAAAAATATTAAATTTAATATGCGATGGAATCCAATATTAAATTGGCATGGAAAATTTACCAGCAAAACTATTTTAATTGATTCGAAGGGAAAAATAGACGGCGATATTATTCACATACATTTACTAGCAACACATCATCTACCATATAAAAAAACAAGATCGTTGATTATTGATGTGCATGGCACATTACAAAATCACACGGTAGATGCAAAATTAAAATTTCCCCGCAGAAAAATGCATTTAATCATTAACGGTCATTATCACAATCAAAAATGGAATGGCACACTAAAACAATTAACTTTTATTTTAGCCCATACTAATATTTGGAAATTACAAAATCCAATTTTATTAACAGCAACAGAAAATACCGGCACGATTGCGCCTGCATGCTTAACAGCACAATCGGCGGGAAAAGTTTGCTTTCAAGCAGAATGGGAAAATAAAAAAATGAATGCAGATTTACAAATGAATATGAATCATTTTGGATGGATTGGCGCATGGACGCGCGATATTCGCATTCCATCTGGAAATATGATTGCAAAAATAAATATAGATGGGTTATTACAAAAGCCAAACATAACAGGCTCATTAAATTTACATAATGGCAGTATTTCAATTCCAAAAGCCAACATCACTTTAAATCGAGTTGGCGCTACAATGGCAGAACAAAATCATCAGCTACATTTTACTGTGTTAGCATATTCACGACAACAACCCGTTCAATTAAAGGGATGGATACAATTTTTATGGCCTGATTTTTTAGCAAATGCTGCGCTTACAATGAATAATGCAATGGTTATGAATACAGATCAATATGTCATTTATACCACAACAAATTTAATTGCTAATATTAAAAATAATAATATTTTTCTAACTGGCAAAATACATATACCAAACGCAGTGATTTCACCAAATGATTTTCATGCGACAATAACGCTACCAGATAATGATATTGTGTATACAAATAAAGAGCGTGTGAAATCAGAACCTTTTTGGCAAATGCATATGAATGTACTAGGCACAGTTGGCAACAACGTTCAGCTACATGCATTTGGTATACACGCACAATTAGGCGGTACAATAAATTTAACACAGCAACCTGATCATGAATTATTTGGAACAGGTGCGATTACCGTTCGACATGGAAAATATAAAGTGTACGGCCAAACACTGATAATTGAACCGCGCTCATCACTTATATTTACTGACTCGTTATTAAATAATCCTGGATTAAATTTAAAAGCAACCAAAACAGTGAAAACCATTAATAGTTTTAACAGCATTGGTGTTTCCGATTATTCTCAACGAAAAATAATGGTTGGGATTGAAATGCATGGCACAATTAAAGAACCTAAAATCGCTTTTTTCTCTAATCGCAGTAGTTTATCGCAAAGCGATATTTTATCGTATTTATTATTAGGATATAGCAACGAATCAAATACACCTGGAAATACAGATCTTTTATTGCGTGGCTTGGCAGCGATTAATATTTCAAGTCAAGGATTAATGGGTAAAGAAAATATTGCGTCACAAATTCAATCGGGTTTAGGCTTAAGTGAAATGGGTGTTGAATCGGAAACAACATCCGATGTTTTGGGCAATCCACTTAATCGACAATCTGCATTTGTTGTTGGAAAGCATTTGACGAAAAAATTATATGTGCGATACAGTATCGGTTTATTAGATCCAGTTGATGTATTTGAAATACGTTATTTATTAAATGATAATTGGTTTTTGCAGGGTGATTCAAGTACGTTAGGAAATGATGTTGGGGCTGATATCTTTTACACTATCCAAAAGAATTGAATCACCACGATTTAACCACCACAAAATTAATAACGATGGCAAACCAACGAGAGCTGTTACAACATAAAAATCAATCCAGCCAAAATGCGAAACTAATTCTGCGGAAACGGGACCAATAAAAATTCTGCCGAGTGCTGAAACTGCTGCAAATAAAGCATATTGTGTTGCGGTGTATCGTCGATCACACAAATTCATTAAGAAAACTAAAAATGCGACGGTGCCTAATGCACTAAAAAAATATTCACCAAAAATTGCAATTGCCATCACGACAAGATTTTTTCCAACAAAAGCAAGCCATGCGTATAATAAATTCGAGCTCATTTGTAGAAAACCAAAAATCATCAGTGAGCGATAAACGCTGATGTAACGCATCAACAAACCACCCACAATACTTCCTAAAAATAACGCGAGAATTCCCATTGTTTTACTGATTGCGCCGATGTCAACTAAACTAAACCCCACGCCGCGAATTAAAAAAGTTGTATTGAGCGATAACGCCATTGCGTCGCATAATTTATAAATAATAATAAAAATTAAAATTAATATCGCATTTTTTTTCGTAAAAAAAGATTTAAATGGTGCGATGACTGCTTCTTGCAAGGATAAAGGTTGTGAGTTTTCTTCGACTGGATTCGGCGCAGTTTTTGTAATAAACATTAAACCAAAAAAACATCCCGCCATAATTAAATATGTTACGCACCAACCTATTTTTGCTGCTAAAATTAATGCAAGTGCGCCTGAAACCATCATTGCAATACGGTATGCAATTAAATAAATTGATGTGCCCATTCCGCGTTCATGTTCCGGTAAAATTTCAGTTCGATACGCATCAAATGCAGTATCTTGTGTTGATGAAAAAAATGCAACGATAAGCGCTAAAATTGCTAAAAATAAGGGTGTTTTTGATGGATGCATAAATGCCATCGCTACAAAAGTTACACCTAATGCAAATTGCATTAAGAAAATCCAACTGCGACGACGTCCTAAATTAATCGGCATCCATCGATCTAAAAATGGCGCCCATAAAAATTTATATGCGTATGGTTGACCAACCAATGTTAACCAACCGATTGTGACGATGCTAACACCCGATACTGTGTACCATGCTTGTAAAGTTGAACCAATTAATGCAATCGGCAATCCCGATGAAAATCCTAAAAATAAAATGGTAATTAAACGGCGATTGAAATACTGGCGCATTCTGTACACTCTAGAAATAAATAAATCTACGAAAGCATAGCATATGAAAGTGATTGGGTGGAATTATGACTAAACAGAAATTTGAAAAACTGCTTCTTCGCTTTCACCAGGCTTCAACCAACGCACACCCGATACTGTATTTAATGCATTCGCAAAACTCATCCAACGTTCAACGCAAAAAAATGGTTTTTCAGGAATGGTATATAATTGTGAATAAGAAAAAATAGCGGGATCTTGAATACCAAACGCGTTTGTTTTTAAAACATCGCCGTTTGGAAATGTTAATGTTGCTAATCTATTTTTATCATACATAAGTAATTGCTCGTTGATACTTGAATCACCCAGCTCAACTGGCGTTTTAAAAACAGGTTGTTCGCCAATAATATCAGTTAATGTTTCATTATATTTTAAACGTTTGACCGGTTGAAAATTTAATATTACTTTTTCTTTTCCTTTTCCCGCTTCTGGTGTTAAAAAATACGGATGAAAACCAGCGTAATACGGCATTGATTTTTCTTTTCCGGTATTTTTATAAGTTTGATGGCATTCAAATTTTCCATTTAACGCAGTGAATTTTAATTTCACTTCAAAATGAAATGGAAAACACGCTAATGTATCTGCATTATCAGTTAAAATGGTTTCGATTGAATTTTCTGTAACATTGTTGACTGCCCATTTTGAAAACCAAGAAAAACCGTGAATTTTTAATTGATATTGTTTTCCATCATATAAATAAATACCTGTTTTTCCATCGCGTGCAATGCGCGCACAAACCGGAAAAAGAAAAGGAATGCCGCCGGGTAAATCATTTATTTCATTATCCCATGCATAATCATGCAAAAAAACAGTTTCATGCGCACCAGATTTAAAAGGCAACATTAATGAAGAAACAAAAGAACCGCGATCAGGAACAATCGTTGCCTTTGTTTTTCCATCCTCAGAAACAATTATATATTTCTTCATTTATTCCCCCAAATCACGGCTTGGTACTCTAGCGCGTAAATTTGCTTCAATTTTTTCAAGCGAAACGTCTTTTGTTTCTGGTACTTTTAAATAAACAAATAAAATACCAAGTACACAAATTACGCCATACAAAGCAAACGTACCAGATTCATGAAAAAATTTAATTAATGTCAAAAATGTTAATGACACAATAAAATTAAATAACCATTGTATTGATGCCATGATACTGATTGCAACACCGCGCACTTTGAGCGGAAAAATTTCGGTAAACATTAACCACATGATTGGACCTAAACTAATTGCAAAACCAATTACGTAAAAAATAATACTAGTAAATGCAATCCACTTTAAATCTGATGTAGCGATAATATAACTTAAACTTAATCCAAATAAACAAATCGCCATTAATGTCATACCAACATACAATAATGGTTTTCTGCCGACTTTATCAATTAATGGAATAGCGACAATTGTTGCAAGAACATTCACCGCACCGATTCCCATAGTTGCCATAATTGCAATAGAATCACTGGAAAATCCAGATAATTTAAAAATAGTGGGCGCGTAATAAATAACAGTATTTATTCCTGTAAATTGTTGGAAAAACCCCAAACCAATTCCAATCCAAATAGCTGGCCGCAACCATTTTTTTAATAAACCATGCCAATCACCGACATGCTCAACACTTTCTTTAATTTCTTTAAATTCAACTTCAACATGCGATGAGTGACGAATTTTTTTTAAAACTTTTAATGCTTGATCAAATTGTTTTCTTAAACATAGCCAGCGTGGACTGTAGGGTGAAAAAATCAATCCAAAAAATAATAAAGCTGCGGGAATAACGCCTACAACAAACATACCACCCCAATTACCAGATTTTGAAAAATATTCATCAACAAAATACGAAACAAAAATACCAATCGTAACAGCCAATTGATATAAGGAAACCAATGCTCCGCGCAATTGAGCTGGTGATATCTCTGAAATATAAAGTGGTGCGGTGAAAGATGCGACACCAATTCCAAGTCCTAAAATAATACGACTTATTATTAACATCATTTCGCTAATAGAATAAGCAGAAGAAAGTGTACCGACAATAAAAATTAATGCTGCGACCATTAATAATCTTTTTCGACCAAATCGATCAGCAGCTTTTCCGCTTAATGCTGCTCCAAAAATTGCACCAACTAATGATGCAGACACAACCACACCATTTGTAAATGGTGTTAGGTGAAATTGATTTTTAATAAATAAAATTGCACCAGAAATAACGCCTGTATCAAATCCAAATAAAATACCACCGATTGCTGCTATGCTAGCAATAAAAATAACAAATGGGTTAATTGGATAACGTTGCACATTTTTCTTAGTACTCTTTTTTTTCATAGTCGTTCCCTCAAAAAAAATCCATTTATGATTTAAATTCCGAAAAGAAAATAGTACTTTTCAATGTATTTGCAACAGGTGGTTGCAATAATAAATCAGCGTACTTTTCTACAGCATAACGTTTAATTAGCGGTGATAACAACAAATTTAATTGTTGAGATAATCCATTTAAATTTAAAATAGCACTTTGAAAATCTTCATGGCCTGCATTTACCGATCCCACTAAATTTTGATTTTTTAATACAACATTTTGCATAAAAGTCCCTGCATTAATATCAACAGGATCTTGTCGACCCGGAATACCAGTCCAAACAAAAATACCGTTAAATCCGAGTAAATCAGTTGCTTGAAATGCTAATCGAGATGCGCCGGTTGCATCAAAAATCACATCTAAATTACCCGCAATTTTATTGGTAATATTATTTGTTGGAAGTGCAGGTTCTGTTTTTGTCGACTGAACAACTTCCGGTGTTTCTGCAATGCCCGGCACATTTTGTTTTTCAATAATATTTTCTAAATTTACATTTTGTCCTGAAAAATAAGTTGCGCCGAGCGCAGTCGCAATTTTTGCGCGCATGTCTGTGTTTGGTTCGCGCGAATAAACAAATGTATTAAATTTTTGAGAACACAAAACAAGTGTTGCTAATAATCCGACCGGACCTGCACCCAAAACTAATGCGCGATGAGACGTATTGTAAGTTGGTACATTATCTTTTGTAATAGCTGCGCAACCCCATGGTAATCGCGATTGAATATAAAATACTTCACGAACTGCTTTTTCAGCAATCGTTAATGGCTCTGTTAAAACAGCAATATTGTGCAAGGATTTTGGCGCACTCAAAATATATTTTTCTTCATCAACAACGTATTCTGTCATAAATCCATGCAGCTGATTAATGCCACGCTCTTTAAATGCACCGGTATAACAAAAATCTTGTCGATCAGCTTGGCATGCAATACAAGTTTTATAAGGACATGGTCTGCGCACCATTAATACAGCCAAATCTCCTACTTTAAAATTTTTTACAGCAGATCCAATCTCAATTACTTGACCCAATGATTCATGACCAATCACCAAATAATCTGAACCTTTTGGTGGTGTACCATATAAAAATTTACAAATATCATGATCTGTTCCGCACACACCTACTTCTAAAATTTTTATTTTTACTTGTGTTGGTGATGCAATATTTGGTTCGGGATGATTGTCAATCAAACGTACTTTTTTTTCTTTTGGAAAAACAGCGATGGCTTTCATCTTATTTTACTCCTTGAAACAAGGCTCATTTACACCGGGCACATCAACATCAATTGCAAAAACACAACCTGCTTGCGGCTGATTTTTTAATTCTGATTCCGTAACATCTCTTTTCGCTGAAGTAATAAATAATGTTTTTAAATCGAAACCACCTAAGCAACAACTACTCGGCGCTGAAATAGGCATTTTAATAACACGATCAATTTTTCCATCAGGATCATAACGTGTTACACGCCAACCATCAAAATGACAGCCCCATAAATATCCTTGCGAATCAATTGTCATGCCATCAGGATATCCTGCATCATCAGCAACTTTTGCAAAAATTTTTCGATTATAAATTTCGCCTGCATCAGAATCAAAATCATATTTATAAATAATACGATTAGGCGAATCAGCGATATAAAAATATTTTGAATCTAAACTTGTAATTAATCCATTCGCAACAATAAAATCACTCGCTTTTTTAATTAATTTTTTTTGCAATGAAAATAAAAAAATATTACCTGTTGGTTTTTTTTCAGAAAGATCTTTACATCCAATCCAAAAACGACCCTGACGATCGCAATGCCCGTCATTAAACATACTAATTTCACTTAATTCTTTTGGTAATGTTGCAAGATAATTTATTTTGTTAGAAATAGGATTTAAAATTGCAATTCCATCTTTTAACGCTGCAATTAATCCACCGTTTTGATTTGGTGCAACACAACAAATATCAGTTGGCATTATCCATGATTGATGATGATGATTATTTTTTATATCAAGTCGATGTAATTCAGGTTTGATAATATCTACCCAATACAAAACTTTTTCATGCGGATGCCAAATTGGACCTTCGCCTAAAATGCAGGATTTATCATAAATACAGCGAATAAGTGCATCCATTTTGCTTACTCATTTTTTGAATGCACAATTTTAGTTGGATCTTCACATGTAAAATAATATTCACCCACTCTGCCGCGATAACGTTCATCTTCTGAAACTTGTGAATGACCATATGCATGTCCGCCAAATCCATGACGAATCATTGAAATTGTTTTATCGGCATAATGATTTTCATCACGCGATGCAATGCATGACATCACAGCTTGCGCAATGACAGGTGTTGACACTTCCATATGCATTGCATCACCAACCAACCAATTCACTTCGCCAGTGTCATCAATGTAACTATCAATTTTTGCAACGCCTTTATTTTCACGATAACCATCGCGTAATAATTCCATCAACCAACCGCGAATGACTGATCCATGTGTATAAACATCAAGTGTTGATTGCACATTTATTTTGAGTGGACATGCTTCAAGTAATGCAACGCCTTCACCAATAGATTGCAGCATTCCATATTCAATTCCATTATGAACTAATTTTACGAAATGACCTGATCCTGCAGGACCTGCATGCACAAATCCATCTTTCACGCATAATTGTTTTAAAATTGGTTCAACTAATTTAACTGATTCTGGTTCGCCGCCTAACATAAAACATGCGCCCGTTTCAGCACCAAGTAAACCGCCGCTCGTTCCTAAATCTAAAAAATGTATTCCTTCAGAAATATATTTTTTATGTCGACGAATTGAATCGCCCCAATAAGAATTTCCGCCATCCACTACAATATCGCCAGATTGCAAAACAGTTTTAAGATCTTCCATCAAATGATCAATTGCTGCGCCGGACGGAATATAAATAAAAATAATACGCGGTGATTTTAATTGTTGAGCTAATTCTTTATTTGATTTGACAAAATGAAGACCTGCTTTGATTAATTCAGATTGCGACGGATTACGATCTAATCCAACGACTTTAATTCCTTTTTTCATGGCTTGAAGTGCAAGCCCGCCACCCATTCTACCTAATCCAATCACACCAAATTCTAACTGTTGATTAGCCATCGCCGCTCCTTGCTGCTTTTCATAATGTTGATATTTAAAATAGCAGAATTTAGATGAAATTGCATTTGTGGTAATATCGCATTACCATTCATTATCGGTATTTTATTGAGAAAATTCATGGAAATCAGTGTATTTGATTTATTTTCAATTGGTATTGGACCATCCAGTTCACACACTGTTGGCCCCATGCGCGCAGCATTAGATTTTTTAAAACAACATAATTCAGATGAATTTGCACAAATTGCTGCGGTTAGAATACGTTTACATGGATCGCTTGCATTTACTGGAATTGGTCACGGCACAAATAAAGCTATTTTAATGGGATTGGAAGGTGAACAACCAGAAACAATTGATCCATTTAAAATTGATGAACGCGTAGAAAAAATTCTTCATGCAAAAAAATTATTTTTATTAAATAAAAAAGAAATTACATTTGATAATGAAAAAGATTTAATTTTTGATTACGAAAAAATATTGCCGCATCATCCCAATGGCATGACTTTTATTTCATACGATAAAAATAAAAAAATAATTATTGAGGCGATTTATTATTCTGTTGGTGGCGGATTTATTGTTTCAGAAAAACAATTAGAAAATCCAGAAATGATTTCACAACATACTTTGCCATTTAAATTTGATTCTGCATTGGAATTATTATTGCATTGTAAAAAAGAAAAATTTTCTGTCGCTGAATTAATGATGAAAAATGAATTAAGTTGGCGCGATGAAAAAACAATTCGCGAAAAATTAGTGCGCATTGCAAAAGTGATGGAAGAATGTATTCATGATGGTTGCATTACAAAAAGTACTATTTTACCAGGTGGTTTGAAAGTGCGACGACGCGCGCCGGCATTATTTGAAAGATTAAAAAATGCAGGCGATCCTAAAATGCAAGGCACATTGTTAATGGAATGGCTGGATTTATATGCAATTGCAGTGAATGAAGAAAATGCTGCGGGACATCGCGTTGTGACTGCACCAACCAATGGCGCAGCAGGAATTATTCCATCTGTTTTAGAATATATGAAACGTTTTTATTTTCAAGATGAAAAAAAGATTTGCGAATTTTTATTAACTGCGGGTGCAATTGGAATTTTATATAAAAAAAATGCGTCAATTTCTGGCGCGGAAATGGGATGTCAAGGTGAAGTCGGTGTTGCATGTTCAATGGCAGCTGCTGCATTAACTGCCGCATTGGGCGGTACAATTGAGCAAGTCGAAAATGCTGCAGAAATAGGCATGGAACACAATTTAGGATTAACATGCGATCCAGTAAAAGGTCTTGTGCAAATTCCTTGTATTGAAAGAAATGCAATGGGCGCAGTGAAAGCAGTGAATGCAACTCAATTAGCGCTTGCGGGTGATGGAAAACATAAAGTATCACTCGACATGGTCATTAATACCATGCGCGAAATTGGCAATAATATGAGTACAAAATATAAAGAAACATCGCAAGGTGGATTGGCGGTGAATGTGATTGAGTGTTAACGTGACCTAACGATCATGCACAATCTTAACAATTAGGTAGAGTGCAAAGCGTACAAGTACCATTGACAGGATTTTTTAATGGCATTTTGACAGTAAAATTGTACCATGTCGCTTCCTTATTGTTTGGAAGATAGGCGCAAAAGTACTTATTTCCTTTTGGGTCTTGTAATTTAATGTTAACGCCACTTACGTAGCCCGAAGTCATACCTTGAGATGGCGCTGTAACAGACGCTGAGCCTTGCTTGACTATTCCCGAAGGTGCTCCAAAGTTAGTGGTAATGAGGATTGTACCTGTAACGTTATTCTTTCCAACTCCATGGATCTGTACGGTTGCTCCGGCGCCGCCAGGCAATGCTCCATAAGAAGAAAACGCCAGTGTTGTGAGTAACGAAATACACAGAGCACCTATTATTTTTTTCATAAATCACCTCTCACGCAAACTAAAATCACACCTTCTTGAGCATATCTCTATAAATCCCGTTTCGTCAATTGCAAAACTATGATGTGATTAGTGAAAGCAAAATAAAAATTCACGTTTTCACTGATCAGCGGTATATTAGCCTACAAACATTTTTTAAAACTATTATGGCAAGGCGAAATTATCTCTTAAGGAAAATAATATGAACGAACCAAAAAAAATTATGGGGCTGTATGATGTTTCGATTTTAACATTGACCGCAAATTTTGGTGTTCGCTGGCTTGCAGTTGCAGCAGGTCTTGGCGCATCATCCATTTTATTTTGGATTATTGGTGCGATTGCATTAGCAATGCCGCTCGCCGTGATGTCGGGACATTTAAATAAATTATTTCCAGAAGAAGGTGGAATTTATGCGTGGACGCGCAGATCGCTCGGTGAAAAAAGTGGTTTTATTGTTGCATGGCTTTATTTTATTAATAATGTTTTATATTATCCTGCAGTTTTAATTTTTCTTGCGACAAATTTTGCTTATTTTTTAGGGAAACCTGAACTTGCAAATAATGACATATTTGTTTGTGTGGTTGTATTGTGCGCGTTTTGGCTTTTAGTTTTGATGAGTGTGTTTGGATTAAAATCCAATAAATTTTTTACAGAATATGGTGGTATTGTTGGCAGCTTATTTCCTGCTGTTTTAATTATTGTGCTGGGATTTACGTATTATTTCACAACACATCACAGCGCAACACAATTTAATTTGCATGCAGTATTTGCAGGACAACATGTCAGCAGCAGTCTTGCAAATTTAACCATGATTATGTTTGCAATGACCGGTGTTGAAATTATTCCAACATTTGCGAATGCAGTAAAAAATCCAAAGCGTGATATTTATTTAGGGTTGATTATTGGTGCTGGCATTATGATTGCACTTTATATTCTTGGCACTGTTGCGCTTAATTTTATTGTTAATCCCAGCGCAATTCAAAAAGCATCGGGGTTAATGAATGCATTTCAGTTGGTATTATTAAAATTTCATTTAAGCGAATTCACGCGTGCAATTGCTTTTTTACTGGTATTTGCTGAGTTAGGTATTGTGAGTATTTGGTTAATTGCACCGATCACGATGTTTTTCAAATGCACACCAGAAAATTTATTGCCACATTGGTTTCACAAAACAAATAAACAAGGTGCTCCAATCAATGCATTATTATTTGTAGGTTTGCTTGTAACTATTATTTTATTAACAACCAGTTTATTGCCAGCAGTAAATGATGTGTATCAAATTTTAGTTTTAATGTCAGTATTGCTTGCATTTGTGCCTTATTTATTTTTACTCGCAGCTTACGTGAAAAATTTAAAAGTTATTCGTGGTTATAAATTTATTCATTTATTTTTTGTTGCGTGTGTTTTTATTTCTTTATTATTGGGAATTATTTTTAGCTTTCAATTGCCAAGTAATATTACAACGCTGGGCGATAAAATATTTTATGAAGTAGAATTAAGTGTTGGGCCGATTATTTTAATTTTAGCAGGATATTGGATTTATTGGAGAAAGCATAAAAAGGGCTAAAATTTAAATCACCAGCGCAGCTTTAACGCCTATTTTTTTTCTCACCAAATAAACTGAGGCAAAGGCGCGCAATAAACTGGTCGTAACAACTGCTAAAGCAGCGCCTATCGCACCATAAAAATAAATTAAAATAACCCCTAATACAATAATGATTACAATTTCTGCTAGTGCAATATAAACCAAATAGATTTCATATCCTGAATAAGCAAGTAAACGCGGCGCTGATGCTGTCAGAATTGAAATCAAGGTACCACCCAATAAAATCCACAGCGGAATTTTTGCAATAATAAATGCAGCGCCAAATAATTTTAAAATCGGATTCGTAAAGATAAAAATTAATATTAATAATGCGACATTTAAAATAATATTCATTAAGTTTGTTTTATTAATTAAATTTTGTAATTGTTGTTTTTTGGATTGGTCATACACAAGTGATGAAAATAATGCAGATGGAGATTGAAACAAGGCGGTTTGCGTGACGAAGAAAATTCCTGAAACTGTTAATGCAGCCGCATAATAACCTACTATTTTTTTATCAGAACTCATGATGGCAAGTAATAAAATATCTGCTGCACGCACAAATAAATAAATCATTTGATTGATAATTAAGCGTTTTGATACTGTCCACCATTGTTTTTCCAAAACATTATCAGATGATTTCCTACTAAAAAGCGATGTAAAACTATTTTTTAATAAAGCAGGTATGCGTTTAAATAAAATAAGAGATTCTGCAATCATCATAAAAATAAAAATACATAACATCAAAAACCATAAATCTAAAGCATGGAATGGAATATGAAATAAATAAATAAAAGGAATTAATAATAAAATTCCAAACGCATAAAAACCTATTGCATCAAAAAAAGTGCCTAAATAAACATCGCGATCACAAATCAAATAAGATGAAATTAATAATGTGATTGCATTAATTGGCGCTAACCATAAAAAATAAATCAGTAAATGATATTTTCTGATATCATAAATATTCTGCAAATGTAGACACAGAATGACGATAATAAGTAATGTTAATACAGCGAGAACAAATAAAGACGAAATAAATACAAGTCTCACATTCCAATTAATATATTTGGATGCAGAATCCATTTTATTTGATTTTAAATACTGAGAATAAAAACGTTTTGAACTTGATAACGTGCCGCACAACATACAAACAGAAGCAATATTTAGTACACGCAATGCAACAGAAAAATCACCAAACAATGCATGCGAAACATGTCTTGCTAAAAGTGCATTAAATCCAATATTAAAAAAATAGCTGAACAAACCAATTAAAAATAAAATGGTGCTGGTTTTATAAATACTGTGTTTGGTTTTTGACGTCATCACAAAAAGAGCACACTTAGGCTACATTGTAATAGTCATTTTATCATATTGAGATGCGATAAATCGCGTTTCGTTCTCAACTTTGTGTTCGCTTCGAAAATTTATGATATAAAAACATTACCGGTCCCGATAAAACATACAAACCAAAAACAGTGAGAAAAACATCTTGCGGATCAAGTGCGACAAATGCGAGCGCTAACACGATAATGACAATTGCTAAAAAAGGAATTTTATCACGCGGATCAAAATCTTTAAAACTGCGAAATTGAATTGTGCTGACTTTTAATAATGCAACTAACAATGTAATTCCTAATACCAAACTTTTTATGCTGTCACCTGTGATGCCGTGTTTTGTGCAAAACCATAACATGCTTGCAATAAATCCTGCTGCTGCCGTTGTTGTTAATCCGCGTGAATATCTTTTGTTGTCGTGATCATCCATACTTAAAAAACGCGCTAAACGAAGTGCAGTACAAACAGTATAAATAAATGCGACAAGCCAGCCGATTTTTCCAACACCTTGCAAAGACCATTCATATAAAACTAATGCCGGTGTCACACCAAAACAAATCATGTCGGACATATTATCCATTTGCGCGCCGAATTCACTTTGTGTTTGTGTTAATCGCGCAACACGTCCATCAATTCCATCCAATAACATGGCAATAAAAATTGCGATTGCTGCAATTTCAAAATGATCATGTGTTGATGCAACAATTGCATAAAAACCCGCAAACATGGCACCAACTGTAAATAAATTTGGTAATAAATAAATACCGCGACGAATTCCGCTATTTGCCTTTTCTTCGTGCATACTTTGCTATACCTCATTGATTTTTTTATGTATCATCCCCGAAACTCAACCAGAAAACCAGTGCAATTTGCGCTATAATATACAGATGAATGACGAAATAAAGAAGATTATCATCGAAGGTATTACTGAAACGGGCGAAACGTTTCGTCCAAGTGATTGGGCCGAGCGAATGAGCGGACAACTTTCCACTTTTCATAAACGTCGTATTCATTATTCTCCACTGCTACAACCTTCCGTAAAAGACGGGCGAAAATGTGTTTTACTCGATCCGAAATTAAAAGATTCAAATCCTGAATTGTATGAATCCATTTTAGAATTCGCACAAAAAAATAAATTAAAAATTTGTGGGGAAGAGGATAAATAGCGTGATCACGCAATCTGCTGCGCTTTTGCAACCAGAAGAAATAATATTTGGAAATGGATCTGATTTTTTTCGCGCGTTAATTGAAGATATTCATCAAGCAAAAAACACGATTGATTTAGAAACTTATATTTTTAGTCGTGATGAAGTTGGAAAAAAAATAACGCAAGCATTATGTGAAGCTGCAAAACGCGGTGTTGTTGTGCGCGTTTTAGTTGATGGCGCTGGCAGTCCTTATTGGAGCGCAACACTCGCACGCGTTCTCGAAAAATCTGGTGTATATACAAAAGTATTTCATCCATTTCCATGGCAATTATGGAGTTGGAGTCGTTCAGTTGCAAAAACACATTTTTTATTTAAAGGTATTTATTTATTTTTCACAGCGAATTCACGTAATCACAGAAAAACATGTTTAATTGATAACAAAATTGCGTTTGTCGGCAGCATTAATATCACACAATGTCATTTATCATTTGAAGAAGGTGGTGAAAATTGGCGCGATACTGCTGTGCGATTAGCAGGAATTAATTTATCTGAATTGTATAAAGCATTTGAAATTGCATGGACGCATCGCACGATTAAAGAACGTTTGCGCGATGCATTTCAACATATTCGTCGTGAACCGCGCATGCGATTAAATTATACGCGTCATCGTCGTCGTATTTTACATAAAAATTTATTGCGTCGCATTCGATTATGTCAACGACGAATTTGGATTACGAATGCATATTTTGTTCCTGATAATTTTTTATTAAAACGCTTAAAAGAAGCTGCGCAAAATGGGGTTGATGTTCGCATTTTATTACCACAAAAATCTAACATCACAATCGTGCAGTGGGCATCTTCTACTTTTTATTATCATTTATTAAAATCAGGAATAAAAATTTATGAATATTTGCCAGGTATGTTGCATGCAAAATCTTTAATTTTAGATGATTGGATGTTGATTGGTTCGAGTAATTTAAATCATCGAAGTTTGTTGCATGATTTAGAAGCTGATATTACGATTTTTACTGATCAAGCAAAAAAAACATTAGAGCAATTATTTTTAAAAGATTTGACACAATCAAAACAACTGCATCTTGAGCAATGGCAACGTGTTCGTCCGTTGCATCAAAGAATTTTGGGACGACTTGCGTTGTATTTGAAATATTGGATTTAGGAACGCGCATAAATTCTGCTGAAATTGCCCACAATTTGTGTTATTATTTGACATAAATACCCCCCAATATGAGATTAATTTGATGAAGGATATATTTAATCGTAATATTTATCAATTACTTATAAATTGGTCTGATCCTTTGAGTACACAACCTGCAATCATCATTTCAAATTGATGATGGAACTTACATTCTCCAAACACTTTTTCGTTTGGAGAATTGTTTTTCGTTCGTCGTATGATATCTTCATTAGATTTACGAAATTGGATTTGAAAGAGCGCTACTCGTTCACTAAGTTAATCGTAACTAAAATTTATGGGGAATAAAATGCGGTTTGCGCCAGGTATGTTGCATTTGAATGATCTTGAGCGAGAAGAAATAAATAGAAAAATTTTAGCGGTACTTGAAGCTAGAGAAAAAGTAGTTGTAACTTTGGATTTTGACGACACCATTATTTTCGTCAAAGAAACCCAGGAACAACAAAAACCGGTTATTAATCCACACTTGGTCGAATTTCTCGTAAACTTAATATCTAAATTTGGTATAGAGCATTTCGAGTGGATGATTCTGTCATCGCGCGCAACGGATGAGCACATCAAATTAAATCTAAAAAATTCGCCATATGTGTTGATTGAAGCTGGATTGCCAGTATTTTTTGATGAAATTAAAAAGGCAACGAATCATATAATCGATTATAAAAATGTAAAGGTACATTGTCTGATGCGCGACACAAGTCACAAAGATCACATGGTGCTGGAAAATATTCGCTATGAATGCTTTTATGTTGAAGATGATGGTTTTTTTTCAAAACCACTACCGCTTGCTTACACTCGCCCGTATCATATGCGATCACAGTATGAAGGCAATCTACCTAATGAACGAATTGATATCATCACTAGATTACAGCGAGAATATCCATCGGCAAAAATAACACATCAAGAAAACTTTTTAACTAATAAAGCTTATTTTTTTGCGCATCCAAATTTAACTGATCCAAACAAAATGTATTTATTCTTTGATGACAATTTAGAACATTATTGGGCTGTAAACTCAGAAATCTTTTTTAGACACGTTCATCCTGTATTGATTGAACCACAGCGGCATCTAATCATGCGACCCAGTGTTGCTCCGTCTTCTTTGCAGCAGATAGCGCCAAGGCTTTTTCACCTAGTAAGAAAAAAAGCTGAGGCTAGAAATCCTCATAAAGGAAACTCTGGCGCCACGCCAGTCTGCGAACTCTAATGACTCGCTATATTTTTAATTGTGAGATGTTTTATTGTCTTCGATTTTCCGCAATGCAAGCATCACTTCATCCAAAATAATTGGACCAGAATGACCGCGCATATTTTCGCCTTCAGCAACTTCTAATTCACGTTCATCAAACGCCCATAATTTCAGCACTGCGATCTTTTGCCGACGTGATAAACGGTCATCATGCAAAACTTCATCAGGCATCTTGAAACTTGCCGACGGATCTGCCAGAATGCGTTCAAATTCTTTGTCATTCATTTGTTTCATAGAATTTCCTACCTGTTCCTAGTTTTTTCGCTAAGAGCATTTGTTGTATATTAATTATACACCCCTATAGAAATTACTGTTAAAATATTACTTATCTAATTGATTTTTAATGTTAATTTTTATTGTTCAATAAATGTTCATTGTTTAATAAAATACCCGGTCAGTAATGTTTTACTTTAAGCTGAAATGGTAACTTATTGTTATTATTCTTTATAATGCTGCTTCAATAAACTATCAATCAATTGCTGCAGCACGCTCGACTTGCCAACATCATCCAAAAATCCTGCGTCTTCTTTGAAATCAGCATACATATCTTCAAGTGTTTTTGTGGCAGTGCCGCTTGGAAATTGTTGCGCTAATAATTTGCGCGCAGCACGTGGACCAATTTTTTGATATAACGTATTGCGAATATTCACATCTTCAGCAGAAGTATTTAATGCCCACAATTCAATCGGACCTAATGTTGATGTGAGTAATTGCGTGTTGATTCCATTTTTTGTTGAAAATTGCGCGAGAAAAGTTGCGCCGCTTTCGTTCGGTCCGTGCACACGTGTTTTTAATGCTTGGCGCGCAGTGTTTGTTAAACCAAATGTTTTTGCAGTTTTCTGCACAGCTTGTTCTGGACCTGCTTCCATAATAAAAATCGACGTTGCAAATTCCACCATCACTTCATCAAAATCATCGAGTGATTGTGATAATAATGCAATTTGCACTTTCCACTTTCGACCTTCGCGCATATCTTGAATGACTTGATCACGCACAGCTTGCGCTTTGGATGTGCGATGAAATTCATCGAGCACAATGCGTTTTGGATCTTCGCGAATTTCTGCAATGCGTGCATGATGATAACTGCGATACGCTTCTGGCATATCAACAACATTATCTTCAATTAAAAAATAATGACGCGCTAAAATATATCGCGCAAGCATATACATCACTGCTGTTTGCCGATTTGCAGCATCACCGCCGCTTCGCGCAACTTCATCTAAATCCAGCGCGACAACTTTTGCATCGCCTAAATCAAATCGAGTTGTCTCAGAAATAATGGGATATTCGCGCACCGCACTTGAAATCATGCGTGCAAATGCTTGCACCAAAACTTCGCCGGTTGGCGTTGTAATTTTTCCATATAAATCTTGCACTGCTGGAATGCGACAAATTGCAGCAACATCTGCAAGCACAGGCATTGCATAACGTTGCGCTAACATTGCTTCATGCGGAAAACCTGCAACAAATAATGCGTCGGTCACTTCCCACCAAGTTGTTTGCACGTCTTTTACAAAACCAATCTCTTCTAAAATTCCATCTACAACTTCTGACATGCCAACTGCATACACATTTGGTTTTCCATCATCTGCAAATGCTTTATATAATTCGTCGATTACTAAGCCTGACATATCAGATACACCATCATAACTTTTTTCACTACCAACAGGCGTAACTAATAATGTTAAAAAATTGACTAAAAAACTACGATCGGTTGGCGCAGGATAACGACACCCTAATTGTGTATCGAAAGGATTAATTGCGTATTCGTGTGTCATGCGCAAACGATGATGTGCAACCAAATGTTTTTGATTCAGTGGCAATCCATCTTTGATCAATGAAATTAATCCACTGCTCGATGGACCAATATCAATAATTGAAATGCGCGGCAAACGCATAATTCCAGGCGATAAACACACTGCCAAATTAATTGCGTTGGACAAAACAGATTTACCTGAACCTGGTCGCGCATAAAATAAATCAATCCAAGTGGTTTGTTGTGTTGAACCTGGATGATACGGCCAAGGTTTTCCATCGGGCGAGCGAAATAAAATCGCGCCGTGTTTCCAAGGTGAGGCAGGACGAAATAATGGCAACATGTAAAGCACATCAGATAAAGGCGCAATGCTCGGCGTTGCAATATTATTTTGCGAAACTGCTAACATTGAAGATACCGCGCCTTCAAATGCATCCCCTGAAATTTCAGATGTATCGCACGAACCCCAACCTTGAATTGCTTTTGCTAACATCGATGCACGCGCTCGCAATAATCTTTCATCACCTTGCGGCGCCCAAGTTGATGCAGCAACACGTAAACGCACAACCGCATCATCGGTATTTAATTTAATATATTGTAATAATTTTAATGAATTATTAATTAAGCGATTTTGTGCTGACGTAACGCTTAAAACAGATGCCATCGCAGCACGCGCTTGCGAAAAACCCAATCCATCACTTTCAATTGAAAATGAAATGCGCCACGGAATATGCGTTTGCAATGTGCGCGAAAATAATCGAACAAAAGTTTGAATTTCTTTTGGAAATAAATCGATAAAAACTGTCGTATAATCTTTATCGCCAATTCGCACGGTACGCAAATCTAAATTTTCTGCATCGCGCGGAATAACTTGTTTTGCAAGTGATGGCCAAAGCACATCTGAAATTGCACCAGTTGATTTTTTCAGCGCTTTTATTGTAATTTGATCACCAGGCAAAACTGGTTTCCAATCTTGCGCTGTAAAATCAGGATCAACGCTGCGTCGAATTGCTTGCACTGCATCATGCACTTCAAGCAATGATAAAATTAATCCTAATTGTTCAAAATCACTTACAACAGAACGCACAAATGAATCATGACTTTCACGCAAATCAGGAATGGCCGCTAAAATATTTTGTGTTTGTTGAAAAGGGGGAATTGATTTTTCTTTAATAAGTTTTAACTTTTCTTTCTGTGCACGTTTTAATTGTTCGCTCGTTAATGATTTTAATCCCGTGCATAAAACTAAATAGGTTTCTTCGTGCGCACAAAAACGGGATAAATGTTTTACACGTTCAGCAAATAAATCATCTAAGCGTAATGATAAACGCTCTGCAGTTGCTTGTGCGGGCGCCAGAATATCTGCAATTTCGCCCGTTACTTCTTCTTTATTGTAATTAAAATAAACTTGAATTGTGTGACCTGATTGCGACATCGTAGTTTGCAATGTATGTTGAAAACCCAATTGCATTTGATCGAATTCTTCGCGACCGATTAATGATTTCACTCCATCAACGCGAATAATAGATAATAAAGCGCCATCGTGATTTACTAAAACAGTTGCGCTGTCTGCAGTTTGTAAATCGCAATACGACGAAGTGGATTGTTTGAGCGATGTGCTCATCCACGATAAAAATGGGCTGAAGAAATTGGAAATGCCGGAAAATATATTCATAATTTATCCCAATGCGTTAATTCCAGCACGCGACCACGCAATAATTTCAGCTGAAAAACGCGCTAAATTTGGCAGCAAACGAAATGCCTTAACAATTGTTTCTTGAATCGCGGGTTTTTTATGTTGTTCGCCCGCTTCAATTAACATTTGCCCAAATTGCGCTGGATTACTTAATCCTTCCCCTACTTTTTCTTCAATTAATTGCGCGCGTAATTTTAAACTGCGATAAATATTTTTCGCAAGTGACGCATTATTCAATCGACATATCATCGAAACAAAAATAACATGGCATAATGCATTTAATTCATTTTGAGTCATTTCAGGCAAATAAATTAATACGCCCCCACCAAAATCACTTTTTCCAACCGCTTCTAAAAAAAAACATTGTGCGCACAAACCACACGCGGTTAATAAATTATGTTTTTTATTTTCTAAATAATTGCCGTTGATATTAATCGTTTCTAAATTATCTCTTGCTTGAAAACCACAGAATTGACATGTGTAATTATCTCGCGCGTGAATCTTTTCTTGAAACGCTAAAAAAGCGGGATCCGCTCTGCGCAACATAAACAACCGCCAATTATTGGCGGTCGCAGTCAGTTCAATATCATGCAACGCGGTCATGGGTTTTCCGGTTAAGAACCAGTAATAGCAGACATACCGCTTCCTATTTTACTAACAGTCGCACCAAATGCTGCTTTTGTTGTTGTATTTAATAAATGTGGGAACACACACAAGCCAGCGCCAATAACTAACAATGTCACACCTTGACTCATCGGCACTTGCGTTGGCTGTAATTTGTGTTGATGAAACTTGAAAAAGGATGCCAGAATAAATCCAATACCGCACACTAACGATACATCTTCCAATAAACCCGCAATGTTGGTAACTGCTTTACCCACGTTCGTTGAAATACCGGAAAGTGTTACGCTCGCAGCTGCCATTGCGTCATTTGCAATAAAAAATCCTGCAAAAATAACAATTAATCGCAACAAAAAACCATTCTGAATAAAACGATTTACAAACTTAAACATATTATTTCTCCCAGTGAAAACAATACCAATATCGAAATCTGACACTTTTAAAATATATTACCATTTTCCATTAATTTATAATACCGAGCAATTGCTCAAGCAAATCTATCGTCCCAAGAATATGCACACACAAAATACCTGCAAAAATATGAATTAATGCTTTACCAAATGTTCCATGTTGCGATTGCTGACCGCCACTTCGCGATAACAAAACAATTCCGCGAATAAAAGCACCAACACCAACAATGCGCACGAATAAGATAATGGGTGGCACTAACGAACTGTAACCATGCGAACCACCTGAATATTGCAACGGACTCGCCGTTCCCCAAAATGCTAGTAACATACTGCCGATAAAAGCAGGTAATACTAACAACATGGCACCTGCAAGCAACATTAACAATGGTTCAGCGATGGTGTGTTGGTGTGACATCATCGTGCGCGATTCGCCATGTCTTTTAAATTTAAAAAGTGCGAGCAGTACAAATAAAACGCCCATAATCACAGAAACATTTTCCAAGATGGTCGCGATAATTTGAAAATTGTGTGTTAATAACGCGCCTTCACCGTCCACATAAACTCCGCATTACGCGATTAAAAATCATTGGGTCCGTATTCGATTTTTCGTCCGCTGCTCGTTGTTACAATACCGTGCTGTGCATCAATCGATTGCACAGTGCCATATTCTTTTACATGATCACCAATCGTCACGCTGATACTTTGACCTGTATTTGAAGTAATCCACGCGCGATCTGGAATAATCGCTCTTAAATGAAAAATAATTTTATGCGCTGTTATTTTTGCCGGTGCTTTTGCCATTAATTTACTTAATTCTTCAGACATCAATTGCACTTGCGATGTTAAATCTGCTACAGATGTTTGTAATTGTTGATTATCAGATTGAGTTTGATTAACGCTATCTTGTAAATCCGATAATTGTGAGCGCAAATCTCGAATTTGCGATTCAGTACGTGATTTAAATGAATCAAGCATGCCGTTATCATTTGGCGCGGGTTCGGATATTTGTGCAACTGGTTGTGTTATCGGCGCCGGCGCATGATGAAAAAGACGCGCGCCAACAATAATTACAATTAATACAACAACCACAATGACAAAACGTTTATTTTTCAGTAATGGTGATTGACGCAATCCTTCAAGAAAATTCGCGCCAAATGATTTTTTGACAACGTGATCAGATTCAAGCGATTCCAATTCTGGTTTTGCTGCGCCGGACGCGGCATATTCATCTTGTGGAAACTGATATTCGTCATCAGGCGATATATTTTTTTTCTCATCCGTCATTATGAATACCTCAACTATTATTATCTTGTGGATTTACTGGTAATGTTAAATCACCCATCAATAACACACCAATACCTGTTCCCGATGCAATACGAACTGTTGGCGCACGATTAAAATTTTGTCCCATTTCTTGCGAGTATGCCTGACCCACTTTACCTAAACCAACTGCGATTTGCTGATTCGTACTTAATGGATTTTGTTGCAACGTACAACCAAATCCGCCGAATAAACAATCCGACGTCACACCTTGATTCATAATTCCTTCAGAAATACCTTGCAAAAATGATGCTGCAAATAATGTGCCGTAACGCAACATGTAATGACTATCCACTTGTCCTGAAATTGCTGTGCGCGCAGTATCAGGATCAATTGCTACTGCATTAATTCCAATGCTGTTTGGATATTGCGGATCATTCAACATAGCAAATGTAATTAATAATCTTTTATGTTGGCGCGAAAAAGATCCCAATAATTTACTGCCTTTTAATGGACCTGACACAATATGTGCCATGATCGGTGTATTTTCATCACTGTTAATTGATGTTTCAATGACAGCAAACAATACTGTCCCAGCTTTTAAAATCGGACCATGTAAGGCTGCGGCTGCTGCAGCGCTCGCCGCATTTGCTGCATTGCTACCACCTGATTCTGATTTTGTTTCAGGCGCATTTTGTAATTGTTGCGGAGCGAAATTACTCCAACCCACCAAAAACTTATTAGCTTGCTGATTCATAGATCCTTGCAAGCGTTGAATTTCATCTGCTTTTTGTTGTGCATTCATATCTGCTTGCTGTTGTTTTTCAAATTGCGCCAATTTTGCTTCAGGTGAATTTGCATTAATGGGCGGCAACAATGTGTTGGTTGCAGCATTATCAGATGCAGTTTGTGTTTGTTCTGTTTGAGGTGTTTCGCGATAACCAGATTCGGCTGCATTAAAACCTGCGCGCAATAAATCACCTTTTGTAAAACCTGCCGCTTTTAAATCAGCCGCTGAAAATCCTGCGTTTTTTAAATCAGCTGCAGAATAACCTGCTTTTGCTAATTGTTTTGCTGTAAAACCTGCGGCCGCTAATTGTCTTGCTGAAAAACCAGCGCTTTTTAACGCGCCTGCGGAAAATCCAGCATCTTTCAAATCTGCTGCTGAAAATCCCGCGTTTTTTAATTCTGTTGCAGAATATCCAGCATTTTTTAATTGTCTTGCAGAAAAACCAGCGTCATGTAATTCTTTTGCTGTAAATCCAGCTGTTTTTAATTGTCCCGCTGTAAATCCCGCTTCGCGTAATGCGCCTGCTGAAAATCCTGCTGCTTTTAATGCAGCCAAACCACATCCTTGTTGACGTAATGCAGTTGCGGACATGCCTGATGCGCGTTCTTGTTCCAATTTTTTTACATCACAAGCAAGACCTGTTGAAACTCCGGCTGCTTTTAAAGCGGCTGCAGAAAAACCAGCGGATTTTAATTCGCCAGCTGTAAATCCAGCATTTTTTAAATCTGCTGCCGAAAATCCCGCTGCTTTTAAATCTGTTGCGGAAAAGCCAGCGGATTTTAATTCGCCAGCTGTAAATCCAGCATTTTTTAAATCTTGCGCGCTAAATCCAGCATTGCGTAAATCTGCCGCAGAAAAACCAGCGTGCACTAATTCTTGTAATGTAAAACCACATGCGCGTAATTGCGTTGCAGATAATCCAACTCCTTTTAAATCACCAATCGAATAACCAGCATCTTTTAATAACGGACATGCACAACCTTGACATAATAATTCTTCTGCCGTCACACCACTTTCTCTTGCTAATTTTAAATTTTCTGGTGTGCAATTTGCGGGATTTGGTTTATACATTACGACTGTTTTGCTCAACGGACATTGCGATGGACCAGTATTTGAATCAGAAGATATTTGTCCAAATTGATCTGGATTACCGACAAAACCAGCGCGAGTCACTGTTGGAACATACGAGCTAGCAACTTTACGCGCTGCTGCTTCACCCGCAGCATTTGCTTCTGTTTGCGCTTTCACATAAGCAGCTGAAGGATTGCCAGCGCCGGGAATGGAACTAATGGATGGCGCGCCAGAAACGCCAGCTGATGCTGCAGTTGCTGCAACATTGGAACGCCAATGAACAATAAAAGCAATCGCGGCGATGCCAATCACAATTAATCCTAATGCGATAAACACACGCGATTTCGCACTGTGAAGTAATGGTGCTTTTATTTTTTTCTCAGAATCACTCATGAGATTACAATCCTTTAATCGATAATTGAATCATTTGACCACGTTCTGACGCTAAAATAATCGGTGTTTTTGTTAATTCATACACATTCGTGCCATCCGGGCTGCTCATACTTGAAATCCAACCAGGCGATAAAACAGTTACACGCGTGCGTAAAAAAAGATGGCCGGCATATATCCATCCTTGCGCTGGCGCACCATGAATCGTTAATAATTTTGCACCCGATGGCGCAACACCATCTAGAAAATCCATTAACACAGGACTTTCTGTTTGCGGCAAACCACTCATTGTTACGGTTGCATTTGGTCCTAATCCTGGAATACGCAAATCAACACGATAATCTACCGCGCGTTGACCCGGCATTAACGTTAACATCACCGGCGTGTTTTCACCTTTCAACATTACCGCTAAATTGCCTTGTTGATAACGTTCTAACGCTTGCAACATCAACGTATCACCTTTTCCATTTGGTGTTGTTGGCATAATGCTAAATGCTTTTGGATTTCCTAAATCATACCCAACCACTGGCCACGGTTGACCTGTCGAATCTAAAAAAACAAGTGAAGTAACATAACCTGCGCGTAAACGAATTACTGGCGGCGCAGCACCAGGTGACATATTTACTAAAATTGAACTGGACGTTGGTTTTGGCGGAACGCCCGGATATTGCGTCACCGCTTGCTGTGTTTTATTAAACATATTTCGCAGTGTTGTGATTTGATCTGGATTTAATGGCATTAAATTACGAACCATTTGTGTAAATGCCAGGCGACCATTATTTGTATTGCCAAATGCATTAGATGAATTGGCAATTTTATCAGAAACAGACACAGACGAAACAGGTGGCGCGAAAGATTCGGATGCGGTCGATTTTAAAATAGGGGCTGTTATTGATGGTTTTGCAGGTGCAACAGTTGGCATTGAAACTGGCGCAACAGATGGAGTTGAATCTGGTGCAACAGTTGGTGTTGATGCGAGAGCAACAATTCGTGTTGACGATTTTACTGTAGGAGCAGATTCAGCAGCAGGCGGTGGAATAACTAGCGTTGCTGTATTTGCAGCAGCTGCAACAGCAGCATTATTTGGATCGCCAACATCGCCATTATTTCCTGTTACAGTATTAGCAGCATTTGCGGCGCAACTGATGATTAACATCATTGTCAGAAAAATTTTTTTCACACTCACACTCACACTCCCACTCATTGCGCTTGCACTTCCGGTACAAATTCATTAATCGCAATACGATTTGGATTATCTTGCACTGGCACACGCACTACAATCACCGTCACTTTTAATGGCTGCGGAATTGTTTTATTTAAATTTGTATACGTGATTAATATTGGCAATTCAATTTTCCAAACATACGTACCATCGAACACACCTGCGTATTGTAATCTTGGCGCACCAGTAACAGCTGCATTCGAAACCATTTGTAATTTTGCTAACGTTTGCAAATCACCGCTTTGTTGATAAGCAGCTACAAACATATTCCAACCATTCGTTGTAAAATTATTTGATGCTTGCTGCAATTGTTGTTTCCAATGAATAAAATCTAACGCAAATGCTTGCTGAACTGCATTGGCAGTCCACTGTAAAACATAATTATTACTCACAACAGGATCTGATAACGCATGATATTTGATTAATTGATATTGCGCATTCGTCGCAAAATATTGTGGTTTTGGCGGATTAACAAAACGATACATAATCACAACGAGTAATAATACATTAATAAAAAAAACAACGGCGAGCGCAAACGAAGCGCGACGATAATTATCGCGATAAAAAGCATTGCGCAATAAAACTAGCGTCAATCCTTCTTTTTGTTCTTTGTTTATCGTATTTTCTGCCATAATTTTTTATATTGGTTTTGCAGCATTAAAATCAACAATCTGAACACCTTGTGATGCATTTAATGTCGACACACGTTGAACATTCATTGTAACAATTATATGTTGCCGACTAATTGCACTTGCACTTGTAAATGTCACCAACATTTTCATTTGCACACGCCACGTATATCGACCATCAATAATTAATTGCGATAAAATAACAGGCGGCCCAGAAACAACAGAACTCATTATTAATCGGTTACCTGTTATTTGCTTAATTAATCCTTTCATCGCCCCCATCATTTTATTCCAGCCTTCCGGCGTAAAACGATCTTTAATTTGATTCAGCTGTTGTTGATAAGAATTAAAATGCAAATTGTAAACAAGTCGCGCGGTTAACGACGACCACTGCAAAATAAAATTTTTCGTCAACACAGGTTCTGACAATGCATGCATTGGCACAACTTCACCTGTTGTCACCGCAGCAAAATAGGCGGGTTGTTTTTTATCGTAAACCATCCACGCTAAAATTACCGATAAAATAGCGCAGATCACAACCATCAATGACAACCATTTCATCGTGCGATGATATGCAACACGATAAAAATCATTTATTTCAAATTCGTTTTCTTGTGACTTTGTATTTAGTACCATGCCGTATTATCTCTGTAATATCTAAAAGTCACTTCAACACGCCGATTAAAACGACGACTATCTTGTGTTCCATTCCATGCAACTGCACCACGCGCACCTTTTCCAAGCGGATATAATAATCGCGAATTAATGTGTCGTGAAAATAAATAATTTGCGACCGAGTTTGCTTGTCGTTCTGTTAGTTCATCTGACACGCTACCAAATTTTGTTTTCACATCATCATCAGATTTATTTGTATATGCTGCAACAAACACTGTAATTTTCGAATATGTTTGCATAAAATCAGCTGCAACATTTAACATCGGCTTATAATCTTCATTAATTTCCGCTGTTTCGTTATCAAAAACATCATCACTTGGAAAAATAAATTTCCACGTTTGTCCAAATCGAATGACTTGCACACCGTGCGTTTCCAACACACAAAGATCATATTTTCGACGCTGAATCACATTCATTGGATTTTTTAATGTAATGAGTTTTTGCGGCGAAATGTACGGTGGATATTTTAAATATTTTTCACAGGGCGGATGCGAACAACCACTCAAACCAAAAGCGATTACGCTCAAAAAAATGATGAGAAACCCAAAACGCTTCACTGGCGAACATCCCCGGAATAGCTCAAAAAATAACCAGGCAGCTTCTCTAGCCTTAACCCATCATTAATTTAACAAAAGATCCTTAAGAAAGCATTAAATATGATCTTTTTCACTGTATATCTACGTACGCATAATATTGTAATAAGCTTTGGGCGTTAAAATACCCGCTACATTTATCTGAGAATAACAATATGCCATGGAACTTTTGGAAAACAGAACAAGAAATACCCTTTGAATTGCACAGTGCTGTTAACGCGAAGCTCGCGCTCACCTATACGCCGCCATTAGAAATTGATTCGTCAAAATTACCTACGTTGCCAGAAGATTGGCTTAAAATATTAGAAGATATTTGTTGCGGCTATAACACAACACTGACCGAACCCATTCAAAAAAAACATCTCGACAATCCACTTTATTCTGAAGAATCAAAACCTGCGCTCATTGAAAAATTAAAAATAATTTATCATCGCTTGTCTGGAAATTTAGATAGTCAATTAGGAAAATTAACATCTGACATGCGCGAGCAAATGTTATCGCAATTAGATGAAGACATCATTGCGTGCACCGCTGGTTTTCATAATCGCGTTAATTTAATTGTTGCATCCATGCAACTACCCTCTTCATTATCAGAATTATTATGCAAAGTAAGACAAAGTTTGGTTGAAAATGCAGGTGCTGCAACAGGCGGTATTCATACATGGAATAGATTTACGCGTTTAGCAAAAGAACAAGGTTATGGCGTAAAAATAAATCTAGAAAGCGATAGATATATTAATGATCCCGGGATTGTGGAATTACGTGATGACACCATTACAAAAAAATTAAAGGAAAAATTTGAATCAGAATTTCGACCACTCGCATTACCATTTTTGTTAAGTGATGAATTACGCGGATATGCAATTTCATTGGGTTATTCAGGATTGCGAGATGGCACAACAGGTGAAGGAAAAAATTATAATGCACAGATGCGTGATTTTGAAAAATTAATTAAATCTTGTCTTCCTAATCAGCCCGCGAAACCAGAAGTGGCAATAGAATCAGAATCGGAAACAGAAATTACAATAACATTCAAAACAAGATTAGGAAAATCAGCTGAATATTTTATATTTAGCGCAGATGAAAATTATATTCGCGATATTAATTGGCAAACAATAAATAAATTATTTTTGGAATTGTTGCAAAAAGAAAAATATCTCAAAAAAATTCCGAGTCCGCTTACATTATGGGAACACGCTTATTATTCAACAAAAAAAGAAACGATATTAGTAACATTACGATTTTTGAAAAATATTTTTAAAATAGATAATTTTTATGAATTAACAGATACTTGTTCAGCATTCATTGATCAATTAAAAAAAATACCAGAAATATCTCCTGATATTTATAAATCGATAACAAACAATGCAGATATAAAAAAAGTTGCACAGACCAATTTTGCTTCGACAGATAAGCATGACTCGATCAGCTTTATTGCAACATTATTTGAGCTGTCAGCATTACTTACTGTTGATCAAAATAATATTTATTTGGATATATTAAATAACGAATTGAAAAACATACGAAAACCCTCATTGAGATATTCAGTTTTATATTTTGAATTGAATGCGGTTATTGCAATCGCAAAAGTGCATTATCAATTTTTAGGTCATTTTAATCATCCTAATTTGAAACCATTATTACAAAATGTAATTCGAAATAATGGAAATCTTATTTCGGTTCTTAAAAAAATTCCTAAAAAAAGTTGGCCAGCATTAATAACAACGCTCGAAATAAAATCAGATTCACTGTTAGCGTATTTCAATGATGCAATGCTTTTTATTGATAAAGAAGAAATTGATTTTAATAATCCCACTCAATTTACATCTATTTATTTTTTACTTGAATTATTGGGTGAAAAAATTTCGAAGAGTTTTTTAGAAAAAATAATAAAGCACATTCAAGAAAATCAAAACTCATTAGATAAGCTTGAATATTTACTCGCGCTATATTATGCCGCTCTAAAAATAAATCATTCTCAAAAAAATGAGCTAAAAAAATTAGTGTTTGAAAAAGTAAGAACATTAACAAAAGAATCGTGGGTTACTTTATTAGAAAATGCATCACTTTCTAACATCAATGTTTTTTTAATGATAGCAAGACATGAAGAATATACTGTGATGCGTGAAGCGCTTGTAGAGATCATCTCAAAAAAAACACCGGATGGTAAAGATAATCTATTATTTTTTAATTTAGTAAAAATACAAGAATCCGACGCAACAAGCAAAAAATATATTGGCATCATATTATCCCAATTACTCAACATTACAACTCAATTTCCAACTCAGATGTATAAATCACTAATTGAATTTTTAAATGTTGACGACGTTTTTGTCTTGGTACGTAATGCAGAACCCTTCGGATTGTTAACCGAATTAGCAAGTAAAGACACTCCTGAATCGCATGAATTGTGCCACTTTTTCTTAAAAAAAATTAAAGAGTATCATGCTTCAACTCTTATTGAGACTGGAAGAACACGCACGCATTTTTTACATTTATTATTAGTTGAGCTCAACTCTGGCGATCCAAACGGAAGATTTATCGCATATGCAAAAAAAATATTTGAGAGTTATTGGACAAATACCGCGATTCAATTTTATTTTATGGAAATGTTACCAGCGATTCAATTGGTTTCTCTGTTAGAAAAATTACATTTTTTTGAACGACAAAAGGCTTATCTCAGCGTACGCACTACATTGTCCGATTCGAATAATATTGACACAACGTCAAAATTAAAAATTTTTATTATCACACAACTCAGTAAATATATGGATTCAAAAAATGTAAATCCAGCAGGCGAAAGTTATGCAAGCTTTTTTTCTGTAAGATCATCTGCAAATAAAATGCAATTAGCAGATGCAAAAAATTTGATGGGTGAAATTGCAAGATGTGACACCGCGCAAGAAATTAAATCAACATTAGGACGAAGTCATTATAAAACAAATGAAATAGATTCTCGATCTGTGTTGTCAAGCAAAAGCGCTTATACAAAATGTATAGAGGAATTACAGAGGTCAATACTCGACTATCAAAATCGTCTTGCAACTGGTAACAGCGCTCCGACGCCTTAATTAAAAATTTGTCGATACTACCAAATGCAATAAGTGGACTCGCATCAGCAATAATAATTTTATTCAAAATCTTTGAGCTCCTCGTCCACATCTTTAATTGTGTAATGAATGATGGAGATTCCTAATTTGCTGAGTATCGCGATAAATTCTTCTAATGATTCGCCTGATAATTTTGCTGCTTTTGCTAGCGTTAAAATACCTTCTTTGTATAAATGAATGGCCAATGCGGGTTTTAATCCGAGTTCAATTAAATCATCCGTAAATGGAATTGCTAAAAAAACAGGTCGACCACGTTTTGTGATAAGCGATAATTTGCCTGCTTCGGCATCATGTATGAGCGAACCTGTGTGCTCGCGTAAATCTCGTACTGAAAAAGTATCCACTTGCCACCTCAATGATTAGTTTGTGCCCTCAAATGATAGCACATTTTTTAAAGATTGGGTGCAATGCTGCAAACTACTCTTTCTTCTCCCCCGCTTCCTTTTTCTTCATCGCAATGCCATTCACCATTTCAATTATTTTTGCAGTGATTTCTGCGGGTAAAACGGGTGGATCGAGTGGCGCAGGTGGATAATCAGTTCCGCGATCCATATCGCCGACTAATTCCATTGCAACATTGCTTGCTTGTTTACTTGTTTTTCCACAAAGACGTTGCACATATTCAATTTGATCGCGCACTGTTTTGCGATTTAAAATTGCTGCGCGATAAGCGGGATCTTCAGAAACATTTAATGGTTTTAAATAATCCGTCATGAGCAAACCAGTAAAAACATTTAAACGATGTTCGGATGGTTCCGTTTCCAACAACATCGCAGGCGCAGTCGATGCAACTTCTTGGAAAAAATCTGCGGGAATTTCATCAATTTCAATTTTTTCTTCAAAATTTGCAAGCGCCATTGCAGCGCGTTCGATTGGTGAAAATTCAGAATATGTTTTTAATAATTGTGTCACGCGATCAATTTCTTCATTTTCTTGCACGTCTAATGGTTTCCAACCTGTGCGCGCAGATTCATCGAGTGTTTGATAAACATCAAATGATTTTTTTAATTGTTTAACCGATTCATCCGACGGCGCATCAACCATTAGAAAATGATTTAAACGCATGCGTTTTACAGGTTGCGGATTTGCATAATAAAATCTTCCGCGCACAATTTTCGATTTAAAAAAGAAATGCGCTTCACCTTCGCGTTGTTCTTTTAAATCTAATAAATCAACGCGTGCTCGTTTTTCTAAACGCGCGCCTTTTGCATCCAAATAAGTTCCCAAAACATTACCTTGATCAACTTGAAAACTTTCAACGTGCGTGACGTAAGATTCGCCCGCAGTTTTCATAAAAAATTCCCATGTCGTCAACGGATCTTCTAATTTCATACACACTTTAATATTTGTATTCGCGCCAATAGATGCTGCTTCTTCTTTCGAAGCTTTTTCAAACGCCGGTAAATCTTGTCCTGCAAATACAACTGAAAAACCAAGTGATCGCGCTTGCGCAGGCACAACTGCAAAACCTTCAACAGCATAATAACCATATTCATCTAAAATACATAAAAAAGGTGTTTCAGCATTAGTTGGTTTGCGTTCAATTAAATCTTTATATGCACCTTCAACGCTATCACCTAATCCTGCCGCCATCATTGATTTTAAAGTTGCAATAATAATTTTTCCTAAATTTGATAATTCTTCCGGTGATTTTTCAAGCGCAGGTAATAAAACACATAAAATACGGCGATTTAATACAACGTCAGATAAATCTACTTCGGGTAAACGAATACGTAAAATATGTCCGTACGTATCTGCTAATGATGTAAAAATACGGACTAATTGCATGATAATAAATCCATGCTGTTCTAATACTTGCGAAACTTGTTTGCCTTTACTTTCTTTTTTAAATCCAGGCAATGTATAAACATAATTGGTGATAGGTTCTAAAACTGTTGATGGAAAATTTTCTAAACTCACCGATTCCATTCCGTCGCGCGGAAATAATTTATCCAACACGATTACTTCTAATTTTGGTAAATGAAAATAATTACGAATGGTATTTGCGTCCAACAAAATATGTCCCGCATCACGCATCGCAACTAATATTTTCATTAATGATTCAATGAAACCAATCGCGCGACCTTTCCACATATCTGCATCAGGACTGCTTGCCCCTTTTGTTGTGCCCATCAAACTCACAATTAAGTTTGCCAACATGCTGGATGAACCCATCGCAAATGGATTTAATGTATTTGATAAACGTGATTCTTGCGGACCAATGACATCGCGCGCGCCTGTCATAAAATTAATTAATAATAAATCATCTTCGCGACCCATTGATCGCACCATGGAAAATACAGATGCATATAAACTGTTATCACCTTTACCATCGACGTAAATAAATCCAGATGCTTGTAATAATGCATTATACGCGAGCGAAATGAGTGCTTGTGTTTTACCAGAACCAGTTGAGCCGAAAATTAAAACGTGCGTGCGCATATCTTCATTGCTAAACCACAATTCATCCGATGTTTTAATTTCATTTCCAAAATAATAAATACCGCGCGCCATTTTTGGTTTGCCATTTTGTTGCATGTCGTTGTAATCTTTTTGATGCGAAAAAAGCGGCATGCGAAATGGCAACATTCTTCTATGAAAATAACCGTAAAAAAAACAACACAAACCTGCGAATAATAATATTTCACTTAAATATCCGAGAAAAAAACTAAACAGGGCAAAAACAACTAATGTAATTGCTAATGAATGTGGTTTTTTAAGCGCGTCAGCAATACGCATGCCCAACGGGCGCGTATCACGAATAATGCGTCCTTGATCTTGTTCTTGCGCTGCATTTAATCCGCGCTGACGGTACGCCATTGATCACCTTCTTCCACAAATAAAATGTTTTGCAATGTTTCATCTAATGCATCGACTGCACCTTTTACCATCGGTGTTTTCAATGCGCGTCCTACTTTTTTTTCTGCAACCCAATGCGAATAAGCACCTGCAACTTCAACAAAAGCAGTGCGTCGTCCAACATTATTCAACACATACCACATGCGACGATCAACTGGTTTTAACCATAAAAATTCCGCAGATGCGAGCACGCCATCGCTTCGCGAAATTTCTAATAGCGAAGCCATTAACGTTGTCATATACGAATGACGTTTTTCCAGCCATTTTACAATGCGATGATCTTTGAATTTTTTTAATTGATCAGAAACACCAGTAAAATCTAATTTTCCTGACGAAGCAGATGCGGAAATTTGTTTTAACAATGCATTTGCAATTGGACGTTGACCTGTTGCACGCGCTAAAAAAATAACAGCAAGCGCTTTAATATGAATTGGTAAAAAATCAATTCCTTTCCACATTGGACCTAATTGCAAAGCAAATAATCGATACGATGGTTTTTGTTTTAAAAAATAAACTTTTTTTCCTGCGATTGTTTTGAGCGACAACAAATCATGTTCACGACAAAAATCAAGCGGCGCTTTTGACATTGCCCACGGACCTTGATTGATATTTTCTTTCACTAAATCGAGTGATAAAACAGGCGTAATTTGTGGCCACACTTCTTGATCCACGACACGCAATGTTTTCATGTTGTAAGTGTGACGAAATTGACTGGTCGCGCGAAAACCTACAACTATTGCAATACTAAGCAAAATAATAATTGTTGGATAACGCATCCATTGACCGATCTCTGCATTAATTGCCGCAAACATATTCCATGTCACAGCTTTAGGCGATGCAGTTTGCATGTATTTTTGTATTGCATCGAGTCTGGATAAATTCATCGCGGGCAAATGCAAAAAATGTGCGGTGGGAATCCACAATTCTGCAACCCAACGAATCAATTGAATTTCATGAATACGCAACCAAAAAACAAATGAAACAACGGCACGGGATTCTGTCCACCAAATGACAACTCCAATTCCCACTAAAAGCGCAACCAACCAAAAAAAATTGGATGTGTGGTCTGATTGTTGTGCGCCGCCTTGTGGTTGCATTTGCGTTGTCCGTTATGCGTTATGCGTTATGCGTTTTACGCCTTCACCAGTTGCCCATCCACAAAATGATACCTTATTCCTTGATGAACAAATGCAATAATTCGACCATGTTTTAATGCTGTTTCTTTTAATAATAACAGCGAGTGATCAAATTGATCTTTCAGTGGCGCTGCAAATGGATCGAATTGCACATCCATTTTTTTTACAATCACTGCAACATATGCTTCATTTGCAGCTGCATTTCGCAAACGAATACGCTTTTCAATATCCGCTTCGTTTTGATAGACAGGTCTACCAACCACATATCGATCCAATGATCGCAATTGCATCGCCCACTTGTTGATATTGTAACCGTCGCTTTGAAACAACGAAATATAAACTTCAACCTCGTTTTCAGATGCCGTGCGAATTTTAATAGATTTTTCGCTGACTTTGACATGCAGATGATCTAATTCTGCTTCCGCTTCTTCTTTAATTGCTAATAATGGTTTGATCGTGTTGCGTAAAAATAAAGAACTATTCCAATCGCCCGCTGAAACAACATGATTCACCGTAGAAATAACTGCATTTAATAAACCAGCTTTATCATCTTTTGATAAATGTTCTTTATCAAAATAAGTACGCGCGATTTCAGAAAATTCATGTGCTTCTTTATCAAGACACTCAAGCAATTTTTTTTTGAGTTCTTGACCTTTGAAATCAGATAATAATCCAGATGTTTTATCCATAGATTTTATTCTAGCATTTTAAAGTGTGTGCGTTGAGTGGTTGACGCGGATTTGCATCACACGAAGTCGCGAACGTAGCCAACAAAACACTAGCCTCGACTGGATGGCGATATTAGTTCGCGATCAACAACAGTAGGCGACACATTATTTTTCGGTCTGTCACCATGTTGTTGCGCAGCGGCTACAGCAGCTTTGGCAATAGAAGCGAGCGCATTCATTCTGCGTTGCAGTTCTTGTGCCGTCTTTGGGTCAAAATTATTATTAAAAACTGGATTAGCCATGCGCCACCACCTTTTGCATTCATATATTTTTCACAACCTTCCGGTGGCAGTTTATTCCTCACTTTCCTCAATATTACCAATCAAACCTTAAGGAAACATTAAATATGTTAATAATTCGCATGAAAATTTGATCTATCTTGTTAATTTTAGCGGATTATTGGGGATTTACTGGTCAATCGTACATTAGCTCATCCAACGGCACTTCATCACGCGTTGGACTGCTTTTTACAAGCTCATTTAACACATCAAAAATACATAATAATCGCAACACTTCAGGCGTAAATTCATCAAAATTAACCTTCACCCCAAGCAGCGCACCTTCAACATCTTCATACGTCGCACCTAAACCATAACCCAAACATAACTGCGCCAATTGATCTGCGCGCTTCGTTAATCCCGGTAATAAACCTGTATCTGAAAACATATCTTTATAACTTGCAACACTGCTTTTTAGCGTAAAATTTACATTCATTCGCTTTGCAATTGCCGTTAATTTTTTTTCCAAATTAATTGTCATTCCATCCACCACGGTATCGCCATTTTGCGATTACCAGCAATTAAATTACGCAGCCAACGAAAAAAAACGATTGGTGTAAAACCATAATGATTTAAAATTGAAAAAAATATAATTAAAAAAACAGTTAAACCTAATGTCCACAAAGTCATATGCATTAAAAAAATAACAACTGGAAATGCCGCGCGACCATCCCAAATAAAAAATTTCACTGGACGTGCTGAATCTCGCCAATGTGCATCTGCATTTTGTACCATCGATTGTACCTCGATATTTAAACAATCTTTTGCTATGTTAACGCACTCAACAAAAAAGGTCATCCATTATGTCTTCACATACATTACAAATGTCAGCGGAATTAACTGATTATTTACATCAACACAGCGTACAAGAACCTGCATTATTAAAAGCATTGCGTGAAGAAACATTAGCAACACTCGAAGCGGCGCCCATGCAAATTTCTCCCGAACAAGGACAATTTTTTCGCTTTTTATTAGAAACGATGCGTGCAAAAAAATGCTTAGAAATAGGAACATTTACAGGTTACAGCGCAATTTGCATGGCACTTGCATTACCAGAAGATGGAACAGTTACTTGTTGCGATTTAAGTTTTGATTGGACACGCATGGCAATAAAATATTGGGAAAAAATGAATTTACAAAAAAAAATTACATTACATTTAGCGCCTGCCATTACAACGTTAGAATCACTTATTAAAAATAATCTACAAAACACGTATGATTTCGCATTTATTGATGCAGACAAACCAAATTATATTAATTATTACGAATATTGTTTACAACTCGTGCGTCCCGGCGGTGTCATCGCAATCGATAATGTTTTGTGGAGCGGCGAAGTGATTAATCCTGCAAATCAAGATGAAAATACAAAAATCATCCGCGCATTAAATAAAAAAATCGTACAAGATAATCGTGTCACAATGTGTATGTTGCCGATGGGAGATGGGTTGACGTTGGCGATGAAAAAATAAACGTATCGAAATGTACATAAAAATAAGCCGTTTTTGAATTATCTCGACATTGAGATGACTGCACCGTTACAATTTACTTATTCAATTTAAAGAGAAATAAATCGTGACCGAACCACACTTAACGCCAGCAAAATTAATTGGACAACGCTTTCCAAAAAATATATTTGGAAAAATGCGAGTAGCAATATTAGGTTATTGTCCACCGCCATCTATTTTTAAAAAATATAATCAAGTCGACACACACGATCAATATTTTATTTTACAAACACCTGACAGCGTAAAAAAATGTTCGTACGGCGATATGGAATTCCTGCACATATATCACATTTATGGCGGACCCGTATCAGCTTCGCTTGTTGAAGAATTAGCATATTATAATTTTGATTATATTCTTGCGTATGGACTTGCGGGTGGTTTAGGAACAAAAAATTTAAAAATGGGTGATTATTTTTTAATTGAAAGCGGTTATGTTTATGATGGAACAACACCACATTACACAAAAGATTCTGTCATAAAATGTGATGATTTTTTAGAAACAAAAATATTATCGTTATTACCCAGTACAAATATTAATGAAATGACTTCTGTTCGCGCAATGACAAACGATGCAATTTATAAAGAAAATAATGCACTATTAAAATCCGCAAAAGAATTTGGTTGCGATATTATTAATCTTGATTCATCGCATTTATATGCTGCTTCAATTAATAATCATGAAAATAAAAAAATAAAATCAATTCAGTGCGGCGTGATTTCTAATATCGCAGGTGAACATCGCGATGAGCGAGATAGTAATCTTTCTGTCATGTTATCTTCAGAAAAAACTGATGCGCCTAATCCACTTGAACTCACCGGAAATATTGTTGAATTTTTTGTGGAAAAATTAATGCCGAAGTTAATCTAATTGCGCTTGCGTTAAATATGACCCAAATGAATTGCAGCAACCCGATCGAGTATTAGACTTTTCCTCACAATCTGTAATAATAAACGATGAAATTAATGTTACTTTAAGGTAACGCGAATAGAATCTAGGGCTATCGCATTTTCAACGGATGTTCTGATGAAAAAATATACATGGAAAATCGCATTATTGTTCCCGCTGTTCATTTTTTTAACAAGTTGTTCAAGCGGAAAGAAAGTAGTCGATCTTCATTTAAAATATTTACCCGTGAATGAAGTGCCTGCGCAAATAACAGATGAACAAGCGCAAGCGGAAATTGCAGAAGCTTCAATTGCAGTGGGTCATTCGCTGCAAGAATTATCGGCTGTGCAAATGACAGTGCATCCACCGAAAAAATTGCAAAAGCCGTTTAATCCAAAAGCAATTGGTATGGGTAAATTAGCGTCGGTCAGTTGGACAGGTCCTGTTAAACCATTGCTTCTCAAAATTGCACAAGCTACACATTATCAGCTAAACGTGATTGGCAGAAAACCAAATTTACCTGTTTTAGTTTCATTGGATATGCATAACAAACCAATCGCCGATATTTTACGTAATGTTGCTTATCAAGTCGTGATGAAAGCAAATATTGCCGTGTATCCGAAACAACGCATCATTGAACTTCGTTACAATGGTAATTAAATCTGAGTAGTGATGATGAAATTTTGTAACAAATTTTTAAATCGCATTTGCATAACAGCACTCAGTATTTTTACTTTCGCTTGTGCGTTAAATGCAATGGCAGACGATGCGCCGATATTAGATGCAAATGTTGGTTTTATTTCTATTCCGCGATTACCATTAGGTGGCAATCAAGTTAATCCCATTCGTTTTGCAGCAATTCGTCAAGCAGCAACATCCCTTGGCGCGCGCGGTGGTTTAGCATGGCAAGCTAGAAATATTGATATGGCATTAGCAACAGAATCTATTTTTCTCGATCAAGTTTTCGATTTTAATCAATTATTATTGGGACATAATGTTCAGCCGCCGGTATTAATACAAAGTAATAATAATTTAAATTTAGATAATAATGACACGCTGCGCATTGCAACAAAAACATATCGCATTATTCGTGCAGCACGTTTTGTAACTGCACCGCCGAATTGGCGCACATATTTATGGATGCGTTATCCAAAACCCCATTTAACGGATCGTTCTTTGTTGCCGCAAACACAAGCAGAAGCAATGGTCTGGAATCATTTTATTAAAAAAGGTTGGGTGAAAGGCAGTCAACAAGCAATGGATATTTTTACAGATAATTTAAATAGGATGAAACGCGATATGTTAGGGATGATTTTATATCGAAAATTATTAGCGTTGCATATGGTAAGTGCGCCGTTTGTTGCGAAAGCAGATTTAGGCGTGACGGGAAATGGTTCGCAATTACGTATTAATGATCAAGTGCTGCGAATTACGTCGCAATCTGAATTGCAACCGAATCCGCAAAAGTGGAGACCGGTGATTACTAAATAGTGTGAGTGTGAGCGTGAAAAACATACGAGACAACTATGCCTGAAGACAAATCTTTTTTTTATCCAAATGAACCAACTCGTTTTGAAGCGAAAAATATCGATGATATGTTGGTATTTTGTCATCGCAAAGATGCCTCTGATATTACCATTCAAACTGGCGAACCCATTACAATCGAAGTGTTTGGTCGCATCCATAAAATTACAAAACGAAAATTATCAAACACTGAAGTGGGTGATATTTTAAATGCAATTTATGGTCCAAATGGCACAACACAAATTATGCGCGGCACTGATTTAGATACGCATTACGAAGTGCGTCCAAGTCGCAGCGAACGTTTTCGTTATCGCGTAAATGGTGTTGGTTGTTATGTCGAAGGTCACGAAGGAATACAAATTACTTTACGTACCATTCCCGCAACACCGCCAACATTATCTTCACTACATTTACCACAAGCAATTATTGATGCAATGGCACCACAACAAGGAATTGTATATGTCACTGGCGCAACCGGTTCTGGTAAAAGCACATTATTAGCTTCAATTATTCGCGAATTAGCAGAAGAAAAAGATGGTAATCGAAAAATTTTAACTTACGAATCTCCAATTGAATTTGTTTATGACAATATTAAAATGCCATCTTCTCTTGTTGCGCAATCAGAAATTCCAAAACATTTACCAACATTTGCAGAAGGTGTGCGCAATGCATTACGTCGCAAACCACATTTAATTTTAGTCGGTGAATCACGTGATCCAGAAACCATTAGCGCTGCACTTGAAGCTGCATTAACAGGTCACCCCGTTTACACAACATTGCACACAAATGGTGTTGCAGAAACAATTCGTCGATTAGTTGGTAGTTTTCCACAAGAAGAAAGATTGGGTCGCACGATTGATATTATTGAAACCGTACGATTAATTATTTGGCAACGATTAGTGCCATCGGTTGATGGAAAACGTATTCCGTTGCGAGAATATTTAGTTTTTTCAGAAGCGGTTCGCGATCGCTTATTAGATAGCGATCCAGAAAATGTCACACAAACGACACGACAATTAGTTGTTGAACAAGGTCAACCGATGATTGTTGATGTTGAAACAAAATATAAAGAAAAATTAATTTCTGATCGGTGGTATCAAATTCTTACTGCACGACTGAAGCATACATGAAATATATCAAAGCTAAAAAAGGATTAATTTTCATTCTCAGTCCGATATTATTATTAATCGGCATTTTTTTATTTTGTTTTACATCACAAGCAATTATCAATTTTTTTTACGCGTTTTGGATATGTTTAGCTTGCGCATTATTTTTAATTGTCACGCCATTTGGAAATAAAAAACTCGCGAACGAATTGGATACAACGCCACGCATGCATTTTTTACACTGGTTTTTACGTATTATAATCATTGAATTATTATTGATTGGTGTTTATGCAGGAATAAGTGCGTTATGCGGGGAATTATTTCCAATTAACGCTGCTGTAAATAAGCATCTTTTTTCAGAATCATTGCAAACAGAATTATTACATTTCGGATTATTTCCATGGAGTTTATATGGATTAATTGCAGCAGGTATGGGAATTATTGCATATAGGAAACAAGATGATGCTTATTTTAGCAATTTAATTCAACCATTCACCAAACAAAATCCGCAAGGTACTATCAGCGTAATTGTTAATATCGGCGCGCGACGATGCGTGCAATTTATACTAAGTATTGCGTTACTCTTTATGACATTATTATTGATTAGTCTTTTTTTATCGCTACCATTGCATGTTGCGCATGGTTTTCAAACGGTCGCATTATTCACAACACTCATATTATTAATGCTGGTCTACACAAAAAAAATAAAGCAATATATTAATTCACTTTTTTCGAGACATATTCCAACAATATATAGCTTTCCCATTTTTTGTATTGTGCTCGGCGTGACTATTTTAATATTAACTCTTATTTTTTCGGCATCAACACAACATACTGCTGCGCAATCCTACCCCAATATTATTTTACGTTGGATGGAATACAATAATGCGACCGCATGGAAAATTTTTTCAGTGATGTGGTGGATTTGTTTAACGCCATTAGTCTCTGGTTTTATTGCGCGCATTTCAAAAGGCTATAAAATAAGAGATATTTTACTCTGCACATTGGCATTACCAATTATTATTTCGCTTTATTTTATTTTTTCACATTCAGCTTCTATCGCATTGCCACTTTTTGCAATTAAAATATTATCGATCATTTCATTTTTAATTTTATTGCCAGTATTGATCAATCACGACAATTCATCTAATGCTATTCTTAGCTATTTTCCAAAAAATGGAATTGGCAAACCGCGCGATGAACAAATTTTCTTTCAACGCGCCGTTCAGTTTTGTATCTTGAGTTTTTATTTATATCTAGTAATCGGCATTAATGGTCTTAGTCTCTTTATTTTTGCAATTAATTATGGCAACATCCTGAGCTTGTTGGTGATTTGTGTGGGTGTGTGTTTTGTATGACAAAATCAAAAATCGCCTTATTGTTAAGCTATATTTGCATTGCATCCATTTCAGCGACAATCATCACACCTGCATTTCCGAAAATCCAAACCGTTTATCATTTATCATCTGAATCACTTGAATGGGTGATGTCGATTTTTTTAATTGGATATGTTGTGGGGCAATTAATTTATGCGCCAATTGCAAATCGATATGGCACATTAAATGCATTACGTACTGGTTTAATTGTCAATTTTGTTGGGATTTTAATTTGTTTATTAGCCAGTACTTTTTTAATGAATTATTCATTATTACTTTTTGGCAGATTAATTTCAGCATTAGGTTCCGCGAGTGGTTTGGTCTGTACGTTTATTTTAATTAATGAATTATTGCCACCAGAAGAAGCAAAAGCTGCGATGGCTTACAGTGTCATTTCATTTACAGTTGGTATTGGTTTATTTATCACGATTGGCAGTTTGTTAACACAATACGCTAGCTGGGTAGATTGTTTTTGGGTTTTATTATTACAGGCAATTATTTTATTTTGGTGTACGTGGTGTTTTAAAGAAAATGAACAACCCAAAATTCCAATTAATTTACGTACTATTTTTTCGCGTTATGTAAAAGCATTTAGCAGTGGACGTCTTGTGATATTTGCGTTAATGGCTGGCGTGGTTTCGGTTTATTCGTATGGATATTCTACAACTGCATCGCTTTATTCTGAAATTAATTTACATTTATCACCAAGTGAATATGGTTATTGGAGTTTATCCAATACACTCGGCATGTTAGCAGGTGGTTTTTTAAGTGCGCAATTGATTAAAAAAATCGGTGTGCAAAATACTTTATTTACTGGCTTAATGTGCATGATTCCATTTTTAGGATCGCTCTTTTTAATATCGATTACACATCATGGAAATGTGATTTGGTTTTTTACAACAACAATGTTTTTATTTGTATTTACTGGTTTACTTTTTCCAACCGCATCTTATTTTGCGTCTAATGCCATCGATGATCGAGCGAGCGCATCCAGCGCAATGTCATTTATTAATATGGGGCTAGCAACATTAAGCACAGTTGTACTCGGTTATTTACCTTTTTCATCACTCCTATCATTTGTTATTGTCTTATGTGTTTTATTCGCTGTTGTTTCTGTTTTAGCTCTGCGTCAAATATAGTCCTGAACGATTCTTGTTTTGTAGTCACAAATGTACTACAATAGAAATGTAGATTAAAAATGGGGTCTGTATGCCAATATCAAATAGTTATGTTAGAGCAAGGATAGATGCCAAAACCAAGAAAAAGGCTATTGTAGCATTAGAATCGATGGGATTATCTGTTTCTGACGCTATTCGACTATTATTAGTGCGCATTGCTCATGATCGTCGCCTACCTTTTGAGGTGCGTGGCGCGAAAACAAGAGAAGCAATTGCTGAGCTAGAATCTGGTAAAGGAAAAAAAGCACGCACCATTTCTGCGCTAATGGATGATTTGCATGAGGACGATTGAGCGATCAACTATTTTTAAGCGTGATTATAAACGCGAACTAAAAGGGCGACATCGTTCAACATTAGATAATGATTTACATGCGGTGTTAGAAAAACTCATCAGCGATACTCCATTACCTGCACGATATCGCGATCATAATTTATCTGGCGATTGGGTTGGATACCGTGAATGTCATATCAAACCAGATTTATTATTAATTTACCGCAATACTGAAAACGACGTTCTCCGTTTGGCACGTTTAGGATCACACAGTTTGCTTTTTTAAGAAACATCTTGCCTTTTTGTTTGTACTCATGTACCATTACATCAGTATTTTAAACATTGAGGATTTGAGATGAAAAAAACACTAAAAATAATAACAACTTGCGCACTCAGCGCAGTGTGTACGCTATCAATTGCAGCGCCTGCTGTAAAACCAGTTAAAATTGGCGTTTTAGTTCCCGTCGCAGTTCCGGCGATGAAACAAATTGTGAGTGGTTTTGAAAAATCACTAACTGCTAATTCTAAAACTCCAGTAACTTTTTTAGTGAAAGATGCACAAAATGATAAAAATTTGCAGCGTTCTATTTTACAAGAATTTAATTCAGAACATGTTGCGCTCGTTGCACCAATTGGAACGGATGCATCACAAATGTCGATTGCGATGATTCGCAATAAACCGATTGTGGGAATTGCAGCAAATCATTTAAAAGAACAGGCAAAAAAAGCAAATAATCCAAATGTTACTGGCGTTCTCAGTCGTGTTTCGCCGGAAGCGCGTATGCATTTTTTACATGCAGCAATGCCTAATTTAAAAAAATTAACGCTTGTGTATAGCGCAAGCGATCAAATTTTTTCGGAAGTAAAACAATTTGAAGCGGCTGCGAAAAAAAATCATATTCAAGTACAAAAATTAATGGTAACGCAATTATCGGATATGTATACGCTCAGCAAAAATATTGCACCTGATTCTCAAGCAATTTTTATTTTAAAAGATGAATTGGTTGTGAGTGGCGTCAATACTTTATTACAACAAGCGCGCATGAAACATATTCCTCTGATTGCATCGGATGATGGTTCTGTTGCAAAAGGCGCTGCATTTGCGCTCGGTGTTTCTGAATATCAAACAGGTGTTGATGCTGGAAAAATGGCTGCAGAAATTTTAAACGGAAAAAGCGCAGCAAATATGCCGGTGCGAATCATGAAACATTATTTCGTATTTTTAAATGCGAAATCAGCAAAAGCGCAAGGTGTGAATCCTGCGGTTGTGAAATTAGCAGCGAAAAAATTGGGATATAAAACAGATTTATTATAGCGAGTGAAGCAGAAAAATCCACGATGAGTTTTATTTTAAAAACCTGACTAAGTCTTTCGAGCGCAGCGTCAGGGGTCCCGCTGGGGGATGGGTGACGCGAGCACGGAAGACTTAGTCAGGTTTTTAAAATAAAATTCATCTGGATTTTTCGTTGAACGAGCGGCGATAAGCGATAGCTAAATTATGTTAACCATTTTATTAAACACATTACAACAAACCCTAATTTTTTTACCCCTCGCGCTCGGCGTTTATTTATCGTACGACGTTTTGATGGTGACGGATTTAACGGTTGAAGGAACATTTGTATTAGGCGCTGCAATTTTTGCGCGCTTAGTAACACTTGGTTGCAATCAAATGATCAGCATTTTTGCAGGATTATTAGGCGGCATTATTGTTGGTATTCTCGTCACAGTGATGCAACGTCTTGCAAAAATAAATTCATTAATCGCCGGAATTCTTGCTGTTTTTATGTTGTATAGTGTGAATTTCGGCGTGATGACTCGGCCGAATATTAGTTTACTAAACAGCAATATTTATCTTCAACATTTACAAGATTATTTTCCACATGATCTGACGATTTTTTTAATTGCATTTACAATATTAATTGCAATTGTGATGTGCTTATTTTTGCATAGTCAAACAGGTTTATATTTACGCGCATTTGGTAGCAGTCCACATTTATTAAAAAAACTCGGTAAAAAGCCTGCGATTTATCTTTGTATTGGATTATCCATCAGCAATATGCTGGCAGCATTGTCCGGCATTATGACAGCGCAATTGAATGGATTTGCCGATATTCAAATGGGTTTAGGAATGGCATTAACTGCGATCGGCGCTGTTGTGATTGGAAAAAAATTAGTGTCGGGATTACTTAAGTCGGATCGCTTTAGTGCGCTCATTGGAATTATCGGTTGTTTTATCGGCGGATTTATTTATTTTTTAATTTTAAATGAATTTTTAATTATCGGAATAAATCCTATTTATATAAAATTATTTTTAGGATTAGTGCTTGTCGCATTTTTATCAACAGCACATTACAGTCGTCAGCGTGGAGAGTTATATGCAACCGCTGATTGAATTTAAAAAAACATGTTTTGTAGTGGGCGAAAAAGAAATTATTAATCATATTTCAACTACTATTAATTCTGGCGATTTTGTTGTCGTCCTTGGCGGAAATGGTTCCGGAAAAAGCACGCTATTAAAATTATTAAATCGCACATATCAACACACATCGGGTCATATTATTTTTAAAAATAAGGAAATTGAATCTTATAATTTTAAAGAATTGCGACAAGAAATGGTGACGATGACGCAATTTATTTCTGATAGTTTATTTTTAGATTTAACGATTGAAGAGAATGCTTTATTAATCGAATCATCTTATGCAAATGCAATGCATCAAGCATTTCACAAAAAAAAATTATTGGCAGAGTTGCCGGATTATTTATCAAAATTCAATCCGCGATTAGTAAAATCATTGAAAACAAAAACAAAATATTTATCCGGTGGCGAACAACAAATTCTTGCATTCGCTTTATATTTAAGACGACAACCTGATTTATTATTATTGGATGAACCGACCAGCGCATTAGATCCAAAAAAGTCTGATCACGTGATGGCATTTATTAGCAAAATAATTGCTGAAAAACAGATTACTTGCTTAATGACAACACACCAGTTAGATTATGCATTAAAATACGGTAATCGATTAATTGCAATACGAGATGGTGAATTAGTATTTGATGCAAATGCCGCAGAAAAAGCACAATTATCGATGGCGGATTTGTTGAAATACTGTTACTAATGGAATTTTTTATGAAACACACATGGAAATTATTTCTCGATTTATGCCTTTCTGCAAAAAACACCGATGAATTATCAAAAGTACTCGATTGTTTTTTAACGATTGAAGAAAAAAATGATATTGCGGATCGTTATTTGATTATTAAAAGTTTACTCGACGAAAAACAAACACAGCGCGATATAGCAGAAACATTGAATGTGAGCATCGCAAAAATTACACGCGGATCAAATGCACTTAAAATTATTGATCCAAAATTAAAATCCTTTTTAGAAAAAAATATGGTGTGATTCGCGTGGATACAATCATAAAAAAATATCCTGACGGAGCAGCTGCATTATTTTTTATTCAAATTTTTTCAACATTGGCATATAGCGTTTTATATGTCACTCTGGTTTTATTTTCTATTCAAGCATTACATTTATCTGCAATTCAAGCTAATCACATCATGGCGACATTTGTTGCTTTTAATTTTGCATTGCATTTGATCGGCGGATTTTTTGGCGGTCGTTATCTTAGTTTTCGTTTTTTATTTTTAATTGGCATGGTTTTGCAAACCATTGGGTGTTTATTAATCGCTGAAGTGAACATACATTCTTTTATGCTCGGCATGGCAATTTTTTTAGTGGGTTCTGGCATGGATTTGCCCTGCATGAATTGCATGGTCACACAATTATATCAACCGCATGATCATCGCCGCGAATATGCTTTTTTGTGGAATTATAGTGGGATGAATATTGGTTTTTTTATTGGAATAACGATTGCAGGAATTTTTCAAACACAACGTGATTTTAATATGTTATTTTCTTTAACTGCTATTACCAGTGTAATTGCGCTTATTTTAATGTTAATAAATTGGAAAAAATTACACGATGTTGGAACACAACTGACAAACCCCGGCGTTTCTCACGTAAAACGCGGCATATTTGCTGTTATTGCTATCACTATGATTACTATTGCGATTGAATATATTTTACGAAATGCGCTGTTTACTTCTGAAATTATTTTAGTCTTAGGTATTGTGATGGCGCTGATTGTATTGTATTTACTGATGACGCGCGAAGATAAACATGAAAAAAATAAATTAACAGCGTATTGTATTTTAGTTGTTGCTTCATTAGTTTTTTATACGCTGTATGAATTAATTCCGATGGCGCTCACTTTATTTTTAGAGAGAAATGTTGATCGTCGAATAGGAAATTTTACAGTTCCCACTGCATGGTTTTTAAATATCAATACTGCGATTATTATTTTTGGATGTCCATTACTTGCATTTATCACTGAAAAACTACGTAAAAAAGGATACCGCATTAACATCCCCATTTTCTTTTCTGTCGGGTTAGTATTAATTGGTTTAGCAATTATTGTATTACCAATTGGAATACATTTTGCAAATGCTGCTGGCAAAACAAATATTGAGTGGCCAGCAATTACCTATGCATTATTAGCATTTGCTGAAATTGCTTTATCACCGATTGGTTATGCATTAGTTGGCGAACTTGCACCACCTAGTTTACGCGGCGTGTTAATGGGTGTGTGGTTATTAACATCAGGTGTTGCTGCGATTTTATCAAATGTATTTTCTAATATTGCGCTCGGCGTAAAACAAGCGCTCTCACCGCTCATTTCAAATGCAAGTTATAGTCATACTTTTTTTATGTTAGGAATTACAGGAATTATTGTTGGCATTATTTTATTTTTATTAAAACCAATATTAGTAAAATTAATGCGTCATGATCCGCTAATGACTATGAATGATTAAAAATCATATCATCTGCTGTAATCATATCCGATACAATAAAGTTCACTGAAAAATTAGTGTTATTAACTGATACCGTTGTGTATCCATTACTTTCACCAATCGCAATATCATTTGCAGCAACACCCAACCAAGATAAATCTAATTTATCTTGTCCATGTTGAAATCCTTCAATAATATCGGGATTATTCCAAACGGAATCGGTTAAATTTTTAAAACCATATAAATCATTTCCTGCGCCGCCAACTAATAAATCAAGTCCTGAATCACCGAACAATGTATCATTTCCATCACCGCCATATAAATAATCATTTCCTGCGCCAGCATATAATTCATCTATACCAACATTACCATGCAAATAATCATTGTTATCGCCGCCATATAATTTGTCATTACCTTCTAATCCGTGTAATTGATCATCACCACCTAATCCATAAATAACATCATTATTTATACTAGCAGATAAAAATTCTCCTGCGTTTGTTCCAATTAATGTTGCATTATTTGGCGTTGGATCTGGAATATGATCTGGATTTGGAATTGGATCTGGATTTGGAATTGGATCTGGATCTGGAATTGGAAGTGGTGTTGCATCTGCATTATAAATAATATCCATTGGTGAAATTACACCATTCGTCATCGCAATAAATTTAATGGAGAAATCACTGCCATCAACAGTTAATGTTCCGCTATCATTAACATAATTAAAATGCACATTATCAGCATTAATATTTAATTCACTTAAATCTAATTTATCTATTCCATGTTTAAATTGTTCAATTGTATCTTGCGCTGATAAAGTTGAATCAGCAAAATTAAAATATTGATATGTATTATGTCCTAATCCTGCATTTATAAAATCAGAACCAGCGCTACCGGAAAAAATATCATCGCCAACGCCACCATACATTCTGTCATTACCTGCGCCACCATATGCAAAATTATTTCCATCACCTGCGTAAATATTAAATCCAATATCTCCAGCATGAATTACATCGTTTCCACCGGTGCCATAAATATTATGACCATCAATTCTCACGCCGCCACTATTATCAACTGGAATTGGAGTTGGATCAGGTGTTGGAGTTGGAACTGGATCTGGAGTTGGTGTTGGATCTGGAGTTGGATTTGGTGCTGGAATAATGGGGGTTGCATCAGGATTAAAATTAATATCACTTAATGAAATTACACCACCTGTCATCGCAATAAATTTAATGGAGAAATCACTTCCATCAACTGTTAATGTTCCAGTGTCATTAATATTATTTAAATGCACATTTGCGGGATTAATATTTAATGCACTTAAATCTAATTTATCAATGCCATGCTTAAATTGTTCAATAGTGTCAAAAGAAGATAAAGTGGAATCCATCAAATCAGAATACAAATATGTATTAGCACCTTGCCCACCATTTAAAAAATCAGCGCCGGCATTTCCATCTAAAATATTTATTCCATTCACACCATAAATTCGATCAGCACCTGCGCCACCGATCATCACATCATTTCCTTGTGCGCCGTAAATATTAAATCCAATATCACCTGCGTGAATGACATCATTTCCTTGTGTGCCATAAATATTATGACCATCAATTCTTACACCGCCGTTATCAACTGGAGTTGGAGTGGGATCTGGTGTTGGCGTTGGTGTTGGATCAGGAATTGGATCTGGATTTGGATCTGAATTTGGATCTGGATTTGGATCTGGCGGTGTATTATCAATTAATCCTGTAATGGAAGACCAAGATTTATGTTCATTCATCGCAGCAAATTCATTTCCTGCCAATATCATTTCGGTGCCATCAGAAAAATGCACCGTCATTTCTACATCAGTAAAATTATAAGCAGTGTAAGTTAACAAACCATCATCATTAAACACTGTAAAAAAAGGTATATCAGCAGTCACTGCGCTATACACTTGTCCTAATTCATTAAAATTATGTATCCAACTATAATTGTGCGCAACTGATTCGCCCATTTCAAATGGTGGCTCATTTAAAGATGAATAACCTGCATTTAATGCATTAACAGCTGCTTCTGGATCAAAAAATGCCTGATATTGCAGCATAATATTCTTCCATTCCGTTGGCGCGCCCCCATTCACTTGCAACATTTCTTGATAATTTTGTGCTGCATATTGCGGATCTAAACCTAAATACATCGAGCCGCCCGTTAAAGGCAAATAATTAATTCCGTGAATCATTTCAGGATCGCCTGAAAACCATGTACTGTAATTTGCGCCATCACCCCAAATCATTCCCACTTCACTGTGATCAAAATCATCTGGAAAATTCATATTATTAATATCAAACCAATATTGCTGAACAGCAGCAACTTCAGTTGAATACAAATATATTCCTAAATTTTGCAGCGCAACATTTCCAGTTTCAGCGCCCCAGAATGTTAATCCACTTGCAAAATTTAATGCCTCAGAAGATGATTCTTGATTGTTTGAAGAAAAAAATGAAGCGTGACCTGATGCCCATGAATGTCCTTCGTACGGGTCAAAATTTCTTAAAGTTGTAAACATAGGATCGTTGCGATCGGTTGTTGCAACATCGCGAATAATTAAATCTACCATGCCACCCCAATCATCAACCCACGCAGGATCAAATTTCGCAATCGTTGCAGCACCATTTACAAAATAGCCATAATGAAAATGATGATCATTTAATTCTGTATTGGAATTAAAACTGGCAGGGTAAGCTTGCAATGTATTCCATTCAGCATTGTAATAAAGTTGTTTATCTCCTTCTTCACTCGTCGCCGTAAACCAATTTTCCAATTCACTTTTAATTGTGTTAATAAAAAATGTTTTTGCAACATCATTTCCAACTTGATCTGCCAATTCTGCTAACTGACCCAAGCGTTCCATTGCTTTTCCTGCGGTATAGCTGTCTTGAAACGGAATTGGGATCGGCGATGCTTGTAAATTATGAAATTCTGCATCAACTAAATTCGCCATTTGTTGTGATTGCACAGGATCTAAAAAATTTGGCAATGATGGTAAAATTCCAGTGTACGGTGTTTCGGTTGTAAATGTATTTCCTTCAAATAATTTCATTTCACCGCGTGGTGATTCATACGAATAATCTGTTAATACATTATCTGTATTTAACCATTGATGCGGATATAAATTTATTAATGCTTGATCTGAAAAACCAGCTTCTTTTAAATCAGTTGTAATTGTAAATTGTGTGTCGACTTCTGAATGTGCTGCGTCATAAGAATAAGTAATTGTGCTGTCAGTTGGAAATGCAAATGCATGTTGATAAAAATATTGTAATGTTTGCGCAGAATCATCTGGTAATAATGCAGTTGAAAAATAATCTTGTCCGTTTAAATTAGAGGTAATTAAACCATTATCTAAATTCCAATCGCTGCCAACTGGTGCAAATAATCCATAACTATTTCCATTGACTGTAATTCCGATAACATTTCCGCCATCATAAAAAATTGTACCTGCGCCATCCCATGCTACAACTGATTCACTTGCTGTTTCGCCAAGTGTCATCGCTTGATTAGTTCCTGCGGTTGAAGTTAAAACACCGTGACCAGAATGATCAGTATCTAAATATAATGTATTTGAAATTGCAACGCCTGAATTGCTGTCGGTTAAATTATTAAATGGTAATTGAATATTTGACGTGTCAACCACTTGTGCTTTTCCAGTTCCAAAAGGTTGCCACACTTCTACTTTAATCGTTGCATCATCTAAATTTTGCAATGAACCATTTGTACTTGCACCGCTGCTGCGTCCTGATTCATTTTGTGTATAAACTTCTGTTGTATTACTTGTACCATCAAGCGGAAAATAATTTAGCGTTTGCACATAATCAAAATGACCATCACCATTTGTGTCAATTGAAATGCGCGCTTCGATTGAATTTCCCATTTCAATTCCATCGCCAGCAATTGAATTCACCAACATATTTACAGATAATTGTCCGCCGTTATAAACACCATCAACATGTGATATTTCAAATACAGTATTTGTATTATTCGGTTGACCAATACTGTTGCTGTTGTTATCAGGTAATTGTGCTGTGATGACAACATTTTCATTTCCAGCACTTCTTTCGTAATAAACAAAAGGCGAACCATGTCCAAAAGTGGCGTGCATTTGACTTGAAGAATTGCTGTCATTCCATTGCGCTGTCACAAACCAATCGGATGCACTTTGTAAAACAGTGTTAGATGCATTCATCCCATTTAATCCAACATTCAAATCAGAATGATAGGTATATTGAAATTTTACTTCGCGACCATTGTTGTCATAAAAATAAGTTGGAGTATCTGTGTAGCCTAAATTCAAACCATGTTCATCCGCTTTCATATTTAACGGATGTGCAAACATCGGCGCAGAATAAGGATCATTGAAAAATGGATATATAATTGATGAAGACCAATCGTTAGTTGGAATTGCGCCTGTAAAATCAGCGGAAACTAATGGCGTAAGTGGTATTCCTTGGAAGTTAGTAGGACCTACTTCGCCTGTTGGTAAAGTCGTTGTATAACTTCCTGAACCTACCTGAACAATTGCCATACTCGCCCCCAAACGCATATAACTTACTAAACAATGGGTTATTTAAGAATTAAATGACTCATTACAAGTAAAACTATAGTACTGTTGATGAGTTTTTCGCTGAATTTAAGGTGTTTTAAAACAAGAAGTTGGAAAAATTGTTATGTTTAACAAGAAATTACAAGAGTGGAGCCGCGCAAATTAGCAAAAAATGATAATCGCGAGAACGAATAACGAATAACATCTTCATTCCCGCCAAACACATTTCCCTGCCTTCACCAATTTATCTAAAAATGCATCATGCGCAATTAATTCATCTGCACTTGCTGCAATAATTGGCAAAGCATTTTCCAAACGTTGTGATTTTTCTGCAGCAACAGTTTCAGCATTATTTTTTTTCTCATCGGATTCGGGAGAAAACATTTGTGTTTGCCCACCAGTCATTAATAAATAAACATCAGCCAATATCGCCGCATCAATTAATGCGCCATGCAAATCACGATGTTTATTATTCACACCTAATCGTTTACATAACGCATCCAAATTATTTTGTTGCCCAGGATATTCTCGACGCGCCATCACTAATGTATCAATCACCGTACAAAATTGTGTAATCGGCACACGTGATTTATCAATGCGTGCAAATTCCATATTAATAAAACTTAAATCAAACGGTGCATTATGAATAATTAATTCAGCGCCATTAATAAATAAAAATAAGTCTTCTGCAATTTTTTCAAACGTTGGTTTATCTTTTAAAAATTCTTCTGTAATGCCGTGAATTTTTGCAGCACCTGCATCAATTTCGCGTTTCGGATTAACATAATGATGAAAACGATTATTCGTAATGCGACGATTCACCATTTCAATGCAACCAATTTCAATTAATCGATGGCCTTGATCAGGCGATAAACCGGTTGTTTCTGTGTCGATAATAATTTGGCGAGTCATTTCGTCCAACTGTTTTGACTATGTATTCAATGACAGTGTAGATGAAGGTTGTTGTGATGCAAGTATTTTTTCTCTTAATTTTTCTAAATCACACCAAATTATGTCAAGTTGCGCACTACCTGTTGGCTTTTGCAATAACACAGGATTAATTTCTATCTTTCCATTCAGCAATGCCTGTGCATATCTTTTTAATCTTGCAATTTGTTGCGGAGCTTTATCAGTAACGCGTGGACTCTGCTTAATTGCAATACCTTCACATAAATACTGATTTAATTTTTTTATGATTCGATTATATTGAATGTTTATATCTATTTTCATATGAAATTCATCGATCAGTTTATTCACTGTTTCATTGGTATATTGATCCGGAAACAAAATTTTCATCATATTCCACAACCGTTCCATTTTATTTTTATTATCTTCAAGCTCTGACAATGCTTTTAGCGGTGGTAAAGTTTCGTTCAGTGCGCTCATTTGATTAATTGCGTCTTCTATTTTATTTTGGAATTCTTGAATAAAACGCCCACTTAAGATATCCGCTTTGTGCTCCACGAACTTAAACTGAACAACAATTGAAACATATAGATTAATCTTATTAATTGTATCCTGAAAAAAATTATGCAGAACTTCTTCATTGAAAGTGTTATTGACGTCAACCACATCAGTGTGGTGCATTAATTTTTGTATAAATCCGGACTGCAACTTACGAATAAGCTTATAAAAAAGTGTTTTGCATTGTTCATTAGCGTTTTTCTCAATCTCTATACAAGTTTCTGGTGCTGTCAAAATTCCCACCCTAACCATTCGTTCAATTTTATCAAACGCTGTTTGAAAAATTTTGAGTGTTGGGTCTGGAATTGTGTCACAACCAAGATCAATTTCTGTGGCAGCATTGCGTAATAGCAAGTAAATCTCTGCTGAAAGTAACGTCGCGATATATTTTGCGAAATACGAATCTATCTGCTTCTCTGACGCTGCAACAGGGGATGTGAGATAATTATAAAATACAAAAAATTTTTTAAATTTTTGTTTTGCTTCACTAATCTTTTTAGCCATCCCATCGTAAGAAGATAAAAAAATGGGTGCGATTTCTTTTCGCAAAGTATTTTTTTCTGTTGGGCAATCAAGAACTATTTTTTTAAGGTGCGTGCTCAGCCTTAATCTTAATCGCATTTGAGTATCATATGAAGAAAGAGTCACCTCATTTTGAGGAATCGCATCTTGCGTAGTATCCGAATATTGCCGACGAGGAAAAGTATTACACAATGCAGTATTTAAAAATTCTTTATCAGAAAAAAGATGATGCAATAAGTTATGCCACAAAACAATTTCAGATAAAAAATCTTGGCAGAATGCATAGCTAGATTTTACGGTATTTTGCGCTAATCCTGCGTATTTTTTTTGTAGATCTAACATTATCTGAACAATAAATTTAATCAGTTCAAGATCAATCGATTCTAATAGCTGCGGCGCAGTATATGACAGATGATGAATAGCCTGCTCTCTCGCTGACTGCATCAAACTTATTAGTTTGTCTAACGAGCGTGTTTCGTGCTCGGTTTCTTGATATTCAGCAAGTGCGGATTGAAAAAAGGAATGGGCATTGTTATTGAGCTTGATTTTAAATTTTACTGATTTTCGAGACATTGTAAATTTCTTCATTGGTTAATAAAATGGGTATGAAATATTTTATTTAAGCAGCATTGTTGGGTGAACAATAAGTTGCAGATGTTCTTTTTGGTATTCTTTTATTTTGGAAGCGCAATGAGTCAGACAAGTTTCGAGCTCTTCTGTTACAGTGCGTTCGCATACCTCATCTAGCAATTTTTCCACGGTATCGATATTTTCACATTTTTCTATTGATCGAGTAAAGTTTTTTTGACAGGGTAATTCCTTTTTTATTTTTTGTGATAAGTAAAAAATATGCGGTAACGATGAAGTTTTAGATAAATCAGCGTAGCGATCTGTCGCATAAAGTTTACTAAATTCAGATATAATATCTCGTTTCAATTTTATAAATGGCTCCGCTGAATTATCGTTTGATTCTTTTGCTGATTGCGCAGAAATAGATTCTGTTTGTAAATTTTTTATAACCTGCTTTACTTCTGCTGATAATGACAACAATTCAGTATAATATTTTTTCGAACTACCTTCGTTAGCAGACGCATTATTCCATTCAGGAATTTTCTGAATATCTCTTCGATGTTCCAGAATTATTAATAACCTCTTAGCCTCTTGTATCATTTTTTTTGTTGCGAATAATTTTTCAGTAGCGGATTTTATTTTTGTCTTTTTTGCAAAACCGCGATGCTCTTGTCCTTTGTTTATTCGAACTACATAGTTAATTTCGCGCACTTCTAAATCTGCAAGCAGTTTATTTAATTTATCAGTGAGTCGATTTTCATTAAATATTGTATGGCTGCTGATCTTTTCTAATTTTATTTCAGCAATATTTAATTCACCTTTTTTTATTTTTTTCTGTATCTGTTGCCATTCATTTCTTATTGTTTTTACATTTTTACAAATATCCAATAACTCACCACTAACAGTAATTTTTGGAATTTCTGCAACACCTATCGATTTTCCTTTCTCTATGAACTTACTCACATGCATTACAGACTGCAACAGCGGCTTCGCTTGATTGCATTTCGTCACCGCGTCCGAATCTTTATTGTTATATTGCATTCGAATTGTATATTCAGCGATCAGCGTTTCAAGTTTAGCTTTAGCCATATCCAATTCTTGTTTCTTGAGAGATATCGCTCTGCTGTTTAATATTTCAATTTCGCAAATTTTTAATGTTAGTAATTTTTCTACATCATCTTGAGTTTGGCAATACTTCAGAGATTTTTTACTGCCGATATAGGCTCTGCCTGAAAAAGTATTACCCGATATAAATTCTGCACGCGAAAATATTTGCACATCGGTAATTTTTTTATTTCTTTTTTGTGCAATACATAATGCGGCAATTTCTTTTATCGATTTTTTTTGCCGTGCTGGTTGATAATATTCTGTTTGAAAAATAGAGAGTGGTGTGTGGTGCTCGTTAATTTCCCATATCGTTCCCAATTCAGTTTTAATAGATTCGCTTGCATTCGCACAAATTGTTTCTACTGTTTTCGCATCTGAAAGTTTTTGCGACGCAATCACATCATGCGTATATATTTCTTCAACAGCCTTTTCTGCCGCTGCTTGAATTGCTAATTGAGCAGCTTTAGATTTTCTTTTAACACCAGCATTACCTGATAATTGATTTTCGGCAACAATTTGTTTAATTGGTTTCGATTGATTTTCAATATCAAAAATTATTTCTTCTTTTGTCGCGAAAAAATTTACAGATTTTTTTGATTTAGGTGCATTCGGTTTTTTAAGAATTGATTTTGATGCAGCTGACGGCGTTGTTTCGACTGCTGAAATATCCTGTCCTGCTTCTTGATCTGGATTATTTGGCAATGCCATAATTCGCTACTCAGTTTTTCTTCCACTGCATTAATTATAGTCTACGAATCTGAAGGAAATATGAAATGTACTGTTAATTTACTTTGTCAGGCTAGCTTTTTTGCCTTTTTGATTTTACAACTCATCAATCGCTAAATTCGCCAATTGATCTGCAATTTCATTTTCTATATGACCACTATGACCTTTTACCCAATGCCACGTAATATCATGTTTGATAATTTCAGAATCAAGCATTTCCCACAAATCCTGGTTTTTAACAGGTTTTTTATCGGCAGTTTTCCAATTTCTTTTTTTCCAACCAGAAAGCCATTCTGTTACACCTAAACGTACATATTGCGAATCAGTTGTAATTTCCACGCTGCATTTTTCTTTTAATGCAGATAATCCTTTAATTGCGGCCATTAATTCCATGCGATTATTAGTGGTATGTTTTTCTGCGCCGAATAATTTTTTTTCGGTTGTGCCGTAACGCATCAACACACCCCAACCGCCAGGACCTGGATTGCCGCGGCATGCGCCATCGGTAAATAATTCAACTTTTTTCACACTTCACCTCGTCGCAATAAATCTGGTTTCAATACTGCGTCGCGCATAATGATTTGCTTTTAGCGGCGTCATACCAACAATATTTTTTTGCGCAACAAATAAATAAATTCCACCTGCATTTGGAAAAATAAATTGTCCTAATGTTTCTGCTAATAATGACGGCGGCCAAAAACATAATGTTTGTTGTTTTTTAATATCAAAATTTAATGCGCGCAAATAACACCGAATTTTTCCCATCGAATAATATTTTTCGTGCGATCGAAATAAATTCCACAAGCCCCATCGATTAAAACCAATGACTATCACACGACCATTTGGCCGCAGCACGCGATACACTTCGTGCAAAACGTCCATTGGATTGCGCGCAGATTCTAACTCATGAATTAATAAAATGATATCCATCGTTTCAGATTGAATTGGCAAACATTCTGCATTCGCCTGAATAAAAGGGATTTTGCAATTGACCTGTGCATGCGAATCAATAAAAAATCGTCTTGTAACGCGCGCATTTTCTGTAAATGATCCATCATTTGGTCCGCCAATTTGCAATAAATCATTTCCGCGTTTTAATTTTAATAAACGATCAAGCACAATTTTTTCTTGCGATAATATGTAATTATTTTGCGTGTGCGAATACATAAAAATAAATACGCTCCACATCATGAATTCGTTATTGCACTCATCATAACGACATCTCAGTCATTTCGCATCTTTAAATAATTTGATCTTTTGTTGATCAATTTTTGTTAAAAGTAAATGATGAATGTGTGTAAAAAATCAACCAGTTAGGAAAAAATGGTTGATTAACAGAACCTCAGTCCGTAATATGATCGGCATGCGATACATGATTCGGACATTACTGTTTATCATCACAATCATGTTGGGCTGGATTAATATACCAGCGCAAGCATATTTATCACCTAGCGCTCAGAATTTATGGCCGGTGATGTCGCAAAATTTTGACATACCCGCATCTTATATCGACAAATCAGACGTACAACAACAAATTGATTGGGACCTACGAAATCGAAAATATATCCAGCGTCTCACAGTCAACGCAAAACCTTATCTGTATTACGTCTTTCAAGAAACTAAAAAATATCACGTCCCTGCCGAATTAGCATTATTACCCATGATTGAAAGTGGTTATGTTCCTGATGGTGATTCGCGTGCAGGCGCTCAAGGTTTATGGCAATTGATGCCAAGCACAGCTTACACATACGGCGTTAAAATGAATTATTTTTATGATGGTCGTCGCAGCACAACTGTTTCAACAAAAGTTGCGCTACATTTTTTATCTTACTTGTATCAAATGTTTGATCACAATTGGTTATTAGCACTCGCTGCTTATGATGCAGGGCCCGGTCCAGTATTAGAAGCAATTAAATATAATCAAGCGCACGGTCGACCAACTGATTTTTGGGCATTACAACTACCAAAAGAAACGGAAGCCTATGTTCCAAAATTATTAGCATTAGCGACTATTATTCAACATCCACACGCTTATGGAATTCAACTGGCACGCGTTCCTGATAAAGCAGTTACAACAACTGTAAAAATTAATAAAGAAATGAATATTAATACAATTGCACATCTTGCGCATACATCGGTAAATACAGTACAAAAATTAAATCCTGCGTTGAATCATGACGTCACGCCGCCGCATCAAATTATTACGGTCGTTTTACCTGCAGGAAAAAAACAAACATTCGATAAACATTTAGCGGCGCATAAAGCAATTGAAAAAGAATATTCGCATACACATTATATTGTAAAATCAGGCGATAATTTGTGGGTAATTGCACATCGATTTGGTGATACCGAAACGCAATTGGAGCAATGGAATCATATTAATTTAAATACACCGCTGCGTATTGGCGAACAATTACAAGTCTCAAATAAAATTGTAACGCCACCTGCGAAGAAAAAAATTACATCAATTACACATGTTGTTGCGACTGCGAAGAAAAAAATAACGACGGTTGCGCACATTACACATGTTGTGCCAGTAAAACATATTGTATTTTCAAAACAAACGAAAAAAACAATTGCGAGCAATGAACATTTATATATTGTAAAACCAGGCGATAATTTACATCAACTCGCTGCGGAATTTAATACGACAACTTATTACATTATCGAACACAATCATTTAAAAACGACTGATCTCAGTATTGGCGAGCATCTTGAATTGCCGAATGCGTAAGAAAGCGATCAACGCGCTTACAGAAGCCCGCGTGCAATGAGCGCAGCGAATGGAACAAGGGCGTTTTGCAGTAAACCAACCACAACAACAAATCTTAACATCACATTAAAATAAATTATTTTCATCCACATCATATTTTCTTAAGAATTCTGGTATAACATGCGCTTTATTATTTATAATTATTATTTATAAAGGTGAAATATGAAACGCAGTGTTACAACATTTTTTCAAAACACAACACCCACACTCAGTGAGCAAATACGTAAGGCTATAAACGCTGGTAATTATGAGGTCGCACATGATCTATCAAAACAATTGAGTAACTTACCAGGCGCTCATGATTTGGCAGAGTTTCTTGGAATTGCACATAAAAACAATGAAAATCCAAATGTCCGTACGATAGTTGCCACTTTGAAAAGCGGTCGCGATACTATTGCCAATCAGTTAAGAATAAGGATGATGATGTTCGATAACAAATCTTCTCGTCAAGAAAATGTGACAGCGACAGCGACATCCACGCCCGTCAAAGCACCGCCTTACCTCTAAAAAAATTTAAACCTTCCGCATATTTTTTTGCGCGGAAGGTTTTTTATCCTTCACTTTCCACTTTCATCAACATTCTTTTTCCATCGCCTGTTTTTAAATGTAAAAACATCAACGAAGACAAAAAAGTCAAAACAGCTAATGATAAAAATGTGTAATGAAACACAAGCGGCGTGAGTAATAATTTTTTATTTAACTGAAATGAATAAATACGCAAAAATATTGCGCCAACTGCAACACCTAAACTTTGCGCTAATATTTGTGTTGTGCTTGTAATGCTTGTCGATGCACTTAAATCTGCATCTTCAACATCCGCTAATGCCAACGAATTCATCGCGGTATATTGTGCAGAAATAAATACACCAAAAATAAATGTCATACATGCGATTGTATAAATCGGCGTTTGCGCATTAATTAATTGAAATAGTAATAAACTAAATCCAACAAAAAAAGTATTTATAATTAAATATTTTTTATAACCTAATGCTCTCAATATTTTTATCGCCATCACTTTTGAAAACATAATACCAAATGCAATTGGCATTAATAAAAGTCCTGATAATTGTGGACTAAAACCCAACGCAACTTGTTGCAACAATGGTAATAAAAATGGAATACCACCAAAACCAAATCGCGCACACAAATTTCCAAAAACAGAAACACGAAATGTGCGAATACGAAATAATGTAATTTTAATTACCGGAAATTTTTTTCGCAGCGCATAAAAACAATATGCGATTAACATTAAAAATGCGGTAAAAAATCGCATCATTACCGCATCAAAATCCACGTGCGATTCACTCATTTCGGATAATGAGTAACATAAAAGCGACAAACTACCACCAAATAAAAGAAATCCTAAAAAATCAAATGGTCGCGGATTTTTCGGTGTCGTTTCTTTTAATTTATACGCAGCTAATATAATTAAGAAAACACCGATGGGCAAATTCACCCAGAAAATCCACGGCCACGATAAATAATCAACAATCACACCGCCGACAAATGGACCAACCATCACACCAACTGAAACCACAATAATTACCGTATTCATTGCAGCAACTAATTCGTGACGTTTAAATGTGCGTGCGATCACTAATCGCCCGAGTGAAATCATAAATGCACCGCCAATCCCTTGAATAAATCGTGCGATGACTAAAATTGGCAATGTGCGTGCGTACCCACAAAAAAAAGAAGTGATTGTGAATAATGCAATCGCACCAATAAAAATATTTTTCACACCATATTTATCTGCCGTCCATCCACTCATCGGAATAAAAACAGCTAAGCTTAATAAATAACTAATTAATGCGACTTTAATATCAATTGGATTAACAGAAAATGTATGCGCCATTGCAGGAACAGCAGTATTAATCACATTCGAATCGATCACATCCATAAATAATGCGATTGAAATAATTAACATGGTCATGCGTTTTAGGGTAAAAAACATATCACTACTTCCGCGCAATCATTCCAACCGCAACTTGAGCTGTTGGCATGATTAATATTTCACTTACATTGACATGGGCTGGACGTGTTGCGCAATATAAAATTGCATCGGCAATATCAGATGCTTTTAATGGTTCAAAACCTTCATATACTTTTGCAGCACGCTCCACGTCGCCTTTAAATCGCACATTACTAAAATTAGTTTCAACTGCGCCTGGATCAACTGAGCTCACACGAATATTGGTTCCCAATAAATCCATACGTAAACCTTCTGATAATGCTTTCACTGCAAATTTTGTTGCGCAATATACTGCACCGTTCGGATAAACTGCATGACCTGCAATCGAACCAATATTAATAATATGTCCTGCGTTTCGCGTAATCATCTGCGGTAAAATTTCGTGCGTCATGTAAAGCAAACCTTTTATGTTCGTATTAATCATTTCTTCCCAATCATTCACATCTGCATTTTGCACTGCGTCACGCCCTGCCGCTAATCCTGCATTATTAATTAATATATCAATATTTTTAAATTTTTCTGGTAATGTAGATAGTTGTTTTTTTATTTCAGAATAATTTTTTACATCCAACTCGACGCAAATTATTTCTGTTTGAAATTTTTTTGTTAATTGCTCCGCTAATTCATTTATTATTTTAATTCGACGTGCACATAAAATTAATTTCGCACCTGCTTTTGCAAATTGCCCTGCGCATGCAGCGCCAATTCCGCTGGATGCACCTGTAATTAAAACGATCTTATTTTTTAGCATGTTTCACTCTCAATTATTACTCAATTAGCGTATAATACGCTTATATTAGCATAAAAACAGGCAATAAAATGACAGCAACTATTTTAGATGGTCGCGCAATCGCTGAAAAAATCAAAGCGAGTGTTGCGGAAAAAATTCAATTACGCAAAAAAAAGAATTTGCCTGCGCCGGGTTTGGCGGTTATTTTGGTTGGTAATAATCATGCGTCAGAAACGTACGTGGGGCATAAAAAAAGAGCGTGCGAACAAGTCGGAATTATTTCTACTGTATATCGTTTGCCTGAAAATACAGATCAAAAAGCATTAGAAAAATTAATTGATAATTTAAATAATGATGAAAAAGTACACGGCATTTTATTACAATTGCCGCTACCGCAACAATTAAACGCGGATGAATTATTAGAAAAAATTAATTATAAAAAAGATGTGGATGGTTTTCATCCCTATAATTTAGGCAGATTAGCACAAAGGCGTCCGCTGTTGCGTCCATGCACGCCGCACGGTGTAATGACATTATTGCAAGCGACAGGCGAAAATCTTGTGGGAAAAAATGCTGTTGTTGTTGGCGCATCGAATATTGTTGGAAGACCGATGGCGTTAGAATTATTATTAGCAAAATGCACAGTCACAGTTTGTCATCGTTTTACTCATGATTTACAGCATTTTATTAAAGATGCTGATATTTTAATTTCAGCAACAGGTCATCACGACATTATTAAAAGTGAATGGATTAAACCTGGCGCAATTGTAATTGATGTTGGATTTAGTCGATTAAGCAATGGCACGATCACTGGTGATATTGATTTTAATACCGCAAAAACAAGGGCAAAATGGATTACGCCAGTTCCGGGTGGTGTTGGACCGATGACCGTTGCAACGTTGTTACAAAATACGGTCATGGCTGCTGAAATATTTTAGTGACACCAAAATCCTAATTTTTTTTCATCTACTGTTGGATTTTTGCAAACATCTGTGTATGTAAAAGTAACATTATAAAGCGGTCTACCAATCACACGAGTTGCGCGTTTATCGTCATCATAACAAGCAAGTCCGGGCACACCTTCAATTTTCGTGCGTATTAAACCAGGATATGAAACGGGCACAGGAATATTTTTTCCTGATAAAACTGACACAGTCCAATTTTTATATTTTTCGCCGTTATTCACAAGTTTTGTGTTTGCGGGACAAGCAATAAAAAATGCTGCTTGTGCAACATTTATTAAAGTTAACGTTAGTGCAACAAGCATTATTTTTTTTAACATTTTCTTCTCCTTGATTATTATTGGCATGGTCGCTTGCGCTCCAACGATCATTCCTACTGACAACCACAGTTGCTAACTCAATAGCAATTGATTCAATGATTTCACAAACGCTGCGGGATTTTCCAATTGCTCACCTTCTGCGAGCAAAGCTTGATTTAATAATAAATCCGACCAGCTTGCAAGACGCGCTTCGTCATTTTCACCCTTAATTTTCAGCATAATCGCATGCTCTGGATTTAATTCTAGAATTGGAATAACAGATTGCACGGGTTGTCCCGCTGCTTTTAACATGCGTTGCATATGACCCGTCATTTCATCATCAAATACTACGCACGCAGGTGAATCTGTTAAACGATACGTAAAACGAATATCTTTGACGCGATTACCTAATATTTTTTTCATTTTTTCAATCACGTCTTTAAAATTATTGTCTGCGGCAGTTTTCTTTTCTTCGACAACTTTTTTATCTTCTAAATTTCCCAAATCTAATGCACCTTGCGAAACAGATTGTAACTTTTTGCCTTCAAATTCGGGCAAATGTGCAACCAACCATTCATCAACACGATCTGTTAATAATAATACTTCAATATTTTTTTTGCGGAAAACTTCGAGCAGTGGGCTGCTTTTTGCTGCGGTATAATTATCTGCAATTAAATAGTAAATTTTGTCCTGGCCGGTTTGCATGCGAGCAATATAATCTTTAAAGCTAACATTTTGCGTATCGCTATCTGTGTTTGTGCTTGCAAATCGTAGTAAATTTGCAATGCGATCTTTATTTGCAAAATCTTCTGCGGGACCTTCTTTTAATACTGCGCCAAATGTTTTCCAAAACGTTGCGAATTTTTCAGCATTATTTGTAGCTAATTCTTCGAGTAAACTTAATACACGTTTTACTGATGCGGATTTAATGGAATCAATTGTCTTATTAGATTGCAAAATTTCGCGCGAAACGTTGAGCGGTAAATCATTTGTATCAACAACACCTTTTATAAATCTCAAATATAATGGCATGCAATGTTCTGCATCATCCATAATAAAAACACGTTTTACATATAATTTTAATCCACGTACGACGTCGCGATTCCACAAATCAAATGGTGCGCGTTTTGGAATATATAATAAACTCGTGTATTCTAATTTTCCTTCAACTTTATTGTGTGACCATGCAAGCGCATCTTCAAAATCATGCGCAATATGCTTGTATAATGCATTATATTGCTCGTCGGTAATTTCACTTTTTGGCAATGTCCATAATGCGTTTGCTTGATTTACCACTTCTTGTTCGGGAATTACAATTTCTTTTTTATCTTTTTTGTCAGATGGCGTTTCAATTTTTGCCATCATAATTGGCAATACAATATGATCGGAATATTTTCGAATAATTTCACGCAATGTATACGGCTCTAAATATTCATCCATCTCTTTTTTGAGATGTAATGTAATTTCAGTTCCACGTGCTGAATGATCTATATTTTTAACGTTAAATTCGCCTTTGCCAGTTGATTCCCAATACACACCTTGATCTACTTTCGTGCCGGCGCGACGCGTGCGCACGACAACATTATCTGCAACAACATAAGCGGAATAAAAACCTACGCCGAATTGTCCGATTAATTGTGAATCATTTTTTTGTTCGCCATTTCCATTTTTATTTCCGGAAATTTTTTCTTTGAATGCACGCGTTCCTGATTTTGCGATGGTTCCTAAATTTGAAACGACTTCTTCGCGACTCATTCCAATTCCATTATCGCGAATGGTGACTGTGCGATTTTCTTTATCAACTGAAATCCAAATTTTTAATTCGGGGTCATTTTCATATAATGCTGCGTCTGATAAACCTTCATAGCGTAATTTATCAGCGGCGTCGGAAGCATTTGAAATTAATTCACGTAAAAATATTTCGGGATTACTGTAAAGTGAATGCGCGACTAATTCTAATAATTGATTTACATCGGCGCCGAAGGATAATGTTTCTTGTTGAGCTGAGACTGTCATAATTTTCCCCATGAAAATGAATTGAGATGAGTTTTAGATGGGGGTGTTGTGCTGAAAATTCAAGTGCAAATAAAAAAGGGACCGAAGTCCCTTTTGAAATAAAGATGCGATAAATCGCGTCTTTATAATTTTTACTAAACGTCGAACTTGTAACCCAACGAACCAGTAAATTGGTTAAGTTCTGGCGCAGCATTTGGAGCACCAAAGCTTGTGTTACCGTAGTTAACAGCAGAATTGCCTGGTAAGTACATGTATTGGAAGCCAAGAATCCAAGCGCCCCAACCATATTGCGCACCAGCACCAAACACTGGAGCCCAGTAACCACCGTTACCTGCTACACTACCAGTCATAGCTGTAATAGCTGCTGGAACTGTGTAAGACAGCGAACGATAAGCAACACCGACTTTACCAAACAAGTCAAATGTGCTTACAACAGGCACTGTAAACTTAGCTGCAGCATATGCAAACCAAGAATCAACTTTGGCTGTTTGACCTAATTGCGAAGCTGCAGTACCTGGAGTAGCGCCAGTACCATTAGCACTTACTTGTGGAATATAAAACCAACCACCTTCAACTGCAATATTTTGAGTAATGCTATATCCCAAATCAGCACCACCAACCCAACTACCTTTACCATTGCTACTTGGAGCAAAGTAAGATGTGCCGGCATTACCAATTACATTGTTTGAATTGAAGTCAGTCCAATTGGCTAAAGTACCACCAAAATGACCTTCAATATAAACATTGTTTTGGAACGCTGGTTCAGATGGCATAGCCATATGATCCGGTCCACCAGCCATTGCGGCTGTTGCACCCATTGCTACAAAAGCTGCAGCACTTAAAACTAATATTTTTTTTACCGACATTTTAAATTCCCTCTTTTTCAAATTAAACTAACTTAAAACCAAAGGGAGCAACGCCCCCTTCGATACTATTAGTAATTACACAGTAAACTTATAACCCAAACCAAGTGTAAATACGTTTGCAGCAACTGTTCCCAACGAACCACTATTCGCAGCTGTAAGAGGAAACGAGTTGTTCGCGCCCATAAAGTACGCGTATTGAATAATACCAGACCATGCATCGCTAAAGCTGTAATCCAAACCAGTTGCGAACATTGGACGAACAAAGGTAGAAGTACCTGTTGTTGTACCGTATCCAGTAGATGCAACTGCAGCCGCTGGAAGTGTAGCTGAACGATACATAACACCCAATTTAAAGAATGCATCTGTATTATTCATCCATGCTATTGGCATCATGTATTTGCCAGCCAAGTACAGCGCCCAACTTGTCATCCAAGCAGGAGCAATTCCAGCAGTGGCACTAGTCATGACATTGACATCAGGTAGGTAGAACCAACCCAATTCAACAGCAAAATTTGAATTGATTTTATAACCAGCATCAACACCGCCAGAAAAACCGCCAGTCACGTTACTGTTGTTATTAGTACCCGTACCAGTGTTAGTGCCTTCTGTGTCATAATTTTCATTATCAAAATAATTTTGACGTGCATAACCTGCATGCGCTTCAATATAGTAACCACTATCCGAAGCATTCATAGGCTCTTGCGTAAAACCACCAGCCATCGCAGCAGTCATTCCAACCGCAGCAGCACCAGCAGCACCCAAAAGAAGAATTTTCTTTACCGACATTGAACTTCCCTCTCAATATATTAATTATTAATTTCTGAAAGTTCGGCCGGAAATGAATTCCCCGATCTACGAACTCCCAAATAAAACGACGATACAAAATTTGTATCGCATCTCGGGTATAGTACCTAATCATTTTCATCGAAACAAGCATGCAATCATAATTACTGCATTGTTTTTTCAAAATATTTTATTTTATTACTTAAACAAGGTGAATATATAAACAAAATTGTTTTTTGCGAGTTATAAATTCATACTTTTAAATATTTCACTTCCGCACCGATCCATCTTTGTATTAGTTTCGCAGACAAATCTGGATGCTCTTTGACAATAAATTCACTCGCACGTTTTACTTGCTGCAATAAATATTGATCGCGAATCAAATCCGCAACACGCAATTGCGCCAAACCAGATTGCCTCGCACCCAATACCTCGCCAGGTCCACGCATTTCCAAATCCGCTTCCGCAATTGCAAAACCATTCTGCGTTTCGCGCAACAAAATCAAGCGTTTTTTTGCAATTTCAGACAACGGGTGTTGATATAACAAAACACAAAAACTCAGCTCATTTCCACGCCCAATTCGCCCGCGCAATTGATGCAATTGCGCTAATCCCAATCGTTCTGGATTTTCAATAATCATTAAACTCGCATTCGCAACATCAACACCCACTTCAACAACCGTTGTTGCAACTAATAAATCAATTTCGCCACGCGAAAACGCATCCATCACAGCATTTTTTTCTTCTGATGATAAACGTCCGTGAATTAATCCTACACGCAAATCTTTTAATTCATCCTGTAAATATTGCGCTGTTGTTTCTGCAGCCTGACATTGCAAAATATCCGATTCTTCAATTAACGTGCAAATCCAATATGCTTGTTTTTTCAATTTACAATTCTCACGCACACGCAAAATAATTTCATCGCGTTTTGCAGATGAAATTAAAACAGTTGAAATTGGTTTTCGCCCCGGCGGTAATTCATCAATCACAGAAAAATCTAAATCTGCATAAGCAGTCATCGCTAATGTTCTTGGAATCGGCGTTGCAGTCATAATTAATTGATGCGGAAAATAGCCTGTTTTTAAGCCTTTTTCCATTAATGCTAAACGTTGATTCACACCAAATCGATGTTGCTCGTCAATAATAAATAAACATAAATTTTTAAATTCAACATCATCTTGAAATAATGCATGCGTTCCAATAATTAATTTTATTTCGCCGGAAGGCAAACGTGATTTAATTTTATTTTGTTCTGCATTTGTATGCTTTCCCAATAATAATTCAACAGAAATATTTAATGGTGATAACCATCGTAAAAAATTTTGATAATGTTGTTCGCATAAAATTTCTGTCGGCGCCATGAATGCAACTTGATAACCCGCGGCAATCGCATTTAACGCTGCAAAACAAGCCACAATTGTTTTTCCAGAACCGACATCACCTTGCATTAATCGCAACATCGGAATATTTTGTGATATATCTTTTTCAATTTCACTTATCACACGTTGTTGCGCGCCAGTTAATTGAAATGATAATTGCGCTAATAATTTTTTTGATAAATTTTCTGCGTGCGGCAATGCAATCGCTGTATTTAATCGCGCATAATGTCGCATATTTTGCAAACTCAATTGATGCGCTATTAATTCTTCAAAAATAAATCGTTGTTGCGCAGGATGTTTTCCATCAAGCAATATTTCTAAATTAATATTGACCGGTGGAAAATGAATAATGGATAACGCTTCTTGCAGCGGCAAAAAATTATTTTTATTTATAATTGAATCCGGCAATAATTCAGGAAAATAATTTTCTTGTTGTAATAATGGCAATGCTTGTCGCATTAATTTTCGCAACGTAATTTGCGATAATCCTTTTGTGGTTGAATAAACAGGTGATAAACACGGTGATAAAGATAATAAATTATTTTCGGTAAGCTCATCGGTATAAATATATTCTGGATGCACTATTTCCAAATGCCCTGAAAATCCAATACGCACTTCGCCGAAACATCTCACCGCAGTGCGCGCATGTACTAATCTTTTATGATGCACATGCACCAAATGATAAAAAATTAAATCAATGGAAGCATTCGATGCATCACTCAATACACATTTTAAGTAATGTCGCTTCCCAACAAATTGCGCATAATCAACTGTGCCTTCAATTAAAACACGATCACCCGATTTTAATGTAGAAATAGAATAAATTTTAGAACGATCTTCATAACGGATTGGTAAGTGAAATAATAAATCTTGTGTGGTAAAAATATCTAAATTCGCAAGTAATTCAGCTGTTTTTGGACCTGCGCCTTTGAGCGAAGTAATATTCACACGTCCACCACCATCACCGCATCCATCTCAACACCAACGTCTTTCGGCAATCGCGACACCTCAACTGTCACACGCGCAGGATAAGGTTTTTCAAAATAGGTTTCCATCATTTCATTCACAATCGGGAAGTGATTCATGTCTTGCAAGTAAACAGTTAATTTAACAATGTGAGATAAATCACCGCCCGCGGCAATTGCAATTGCTTTTAGATTTTCAAAAACTTGTTTTACTTGTTGTGGAAAATCCGCGATCATTAATTTCATTGTTTTTGGATTTAATGGAATTTGCCCAGAAATATAAACTGTATTTCCAGTTTTAATCGCTTGAGAATAAGTGCCAATCGCAGCAGGTGCGTTAGATGTTTCAATTTGTTTTTTCATATTATTTCGCTCTAGTAATTTTTACTACCTGTCTAATCTGTCGAATATTTTTTAACACACGCGCTAAATGCGCACGATCTTTTACCCATAATTTAAAAGTTATTTTATAATTTTGACCTTCACGATCATCAATATGCACATCATCAATATTGCTATCTGCATCAGCAATTGCAGATGCTAAAATCGCCAGCGCACCACATTCATTTTTCACAAATACACCAACACTCACTAAAAAATCGCCAGTCACATGCACTGACCAACGCAATGGAATTGATTGCGCTTGATCTAAAATTTTTGCAGCACGTTTGCAATCATTCACATGAATCACCATACCTTTTCCAGGTTTTAATATTCCCATAATGGGATCGCCTGGAATGGGGTGACAACACGATGCAAAACTTAATAACCATCCTTCCGCACCTTCAATAATTAATGGTGCTTGTTCTGTGATTGCAAAATCTGCAATATCATCCGCACTTGTTTTTCCTTCCGTTAATAATTGTAAACGTTGTGCAACTAATGCAGCAGGACGATTTCCTAAACCAATGTCCGCAAATAATTCATCCGATGTTTTAAAATGTATTTCTTTTAATAAAACATTCCACGCTTCGTCTGGGATTTTTTTCAATGATAATGCATGACTGCGTAAAGTTTTTTGTAATAATTTTTTTCCCAATAAAACAGAGGCAGAATGTTGTTGTGATTTTAAAAAATGTCGAATTCCACTGCGCGCTTTGCTTGTAATGACAAAATCCAACCAGCCAGGATTGGGTCGCGCGCCTGGCGATGTCACCACTTCAACCGTATCGCCATTCGATAATTTTGCAGATAACGGCGCTAATTGCCGATTAATTTTAATTGCCATGCAATGATTACCAACATCAGTGTGAACTTCATAAGCGAAATCAACACCGGTTGCACCTGCTGGTAATTCTTTAATATCACCTTTTGGCGTGAAAGTATAAACTTCATCTGGGAATAAATCGATTTTCACACTTTCAATAAATTCTAATGAATTATCTGCATTTTTTTGCAACTCTAATAAATTTTTTACCCATTTTTGTGCATGAATATGCGTTTTTTCTAATTCATCGTCATCTGTTTTATATAACCAATGCGCTGCAATTCCACTTGATGCAATGCGATCCATTTCTGTTGTGCGAATTTGCACTTCGATCGGTAAACCATATGGTCCGAATAAAGTTGTGTGTAATGATTGATAACCATTTGCTTTTGGAATCGCAATATAATCTTTAAATCGTTCCGGCACTGGTTTAAATAAACGATGCACCAATCCCAACATGCGATAACACATATCAATATCATCAACAATAATTCGAAATGCATACACATCCATAATTTCATGAAACGGAATTTTTTTTATCAGCATTTTTCGATAAATGCTATACAAATGTTTTTCTCTGCCGATAATTGTGCATGATGGAAATTGATCCTTTTCCATGCCCTTTTGCAATGTATTATTAATTAATGCTAATATTTTTTTTCTATTACCGCGTGCTTTTTCTACAGCGTTTTTTAGCACAGCAGAACGCAATGGATGCAAAGCTGTAAAAGCCAATTCTTCTAATTCAACTGAAAAATCACGCATACCTAATCGTTTTGCAATCGGCGCAAAAATTTCTAATGTTTCTTTTGATACGCGATATCTTTTTTCAGGTGGCAACGTAATTAATGTGCGCATATTATGAAGACGATCAGCAAGCTTCACAAAAATAACGCGAATATCGCGCGACATCGCCAGCACCATCTTACGAAAATTTTCTGCTTGCGCTTGTGCACGACTGACAAATTCAATTTGTGTTAATTTACTGACACCGTCGACTAAATCAGCAACTTCTTTTCCAAAATTTTTTTCAAGATCGCTTTTTTCAATTTCAGTATCTTCAATCACATCGTGCAATAATGCTGCCATAATTGTGTGATGATCCATTTTCATATCAGCTAAAATGCAAGCGACAGAAACAGGATGGGTGATATAAGCTTCGCCAGTTTGACGCATTTGTCCGCGATGTGCAGACAATGCCGTTAAATATGCTTGGTGAATTTGATTGATTTGAATATCGGAAAGATAAGAGAGTTTTCGTCGTAATCGCTTAAATAAACGCATTTGAATTAAACTCCCAACAAAATCCTCATGCGTTTATTATAAAAAAATTATTCGAAATCTTCAGGTGCTGCATCTTTGATAAAAGTAGTTGATGGTCTTGCAACTTCTGGTTTCGTAGGTGCTGCACCACGATCTGCAACAACACCCGCAACATCAAAACCATCTGCAATTTCACGTAAAGCAATCACAGTCGGTTTATCATTATCTTCTGGCACCATCGGTTCAGAAACACCCATTTCAATTTGATGTGCGCGTTCTGCTGCTAATAAAACTAAAGCAAATCTGTTTTCTACTTTTTCTAAACAATCTTCTACGGTAACTCGTGCCATGATAAATCCCCATTCACACTCAATAAATAAACTCTTATTCTACTGCTTTTTAAGCAAATTTTCCAGCAATGCCGCTTGTTTTGTTAACTGTAATTTTAATTTCAAACGCGCGGCAAGCACAATATGCTGCAAATCATGTAAAGCGATATCAAACTGATCATTCACCACTAAATAATCAAACTCGCGGTAATGACTCATTTCATCTTGTGCTGCTAACATGCGTTGCGCAATAGTATCTGCATCATCTTGCTTACGATTTTGTAAACGTACTTTCAACTCATCCAGCGACGGCGGTAAAATGAATACCAAAACAGCATCTGGAAATAATTTTTTTACTTGTTGCGCACCTTGCCAATCAATTTCTAAAATAACATCAATGCCGCGCGCTAAATGATCCAACACCCAATCACGCGACGTGCCATAATGCTTTCCATAAACTGTTGCGTACTCCAAAAACGCCTTTTTTTCAGCCATATTTGAGAATTTTTCTTCAGAAACAAAAAAATAATCTTGACCATCAATTTCAAGAGGACGCATCGCACGCGTTGTATGCGAAACAGAAATCTGCAAATACTCCATCGATTCTGATAACGCTTTCACTAAACTCGTTTTGCCAGCACCCGATGGTGCGGCGATGACAATTAAATTTCCTGCACTCACACTTACACTCCCAATCATACTGTTTTGTGATCATAGCAAATTTCACGCAATACGATATACTTGTGCCGCATATTTTACTTGAGGATATTTTTCATGAGACCCAGCAAACGCACTTCAGACACATTACGTCCTATTTCATTCACTCGTCATTACACAAAACATGCTGAAGGTTCTGTCTTAACACAATTCGGCGATACCATTGTATTATGTACAGCAAGCGTTACCGATAATGTGCCACGATTTTTAAAAGATTCGAAACAAGGTTGGCTCACCGCAGAATATGGAATGTTACCGCGCGCAACAAACACACGCGTTGATCGTGAAGCAACGCGCGGAAAACAAGGCGGACGCACAGTTGAAATTCAACGTTTAATCGGACGTTCATTACGCGCAGCAATTGATTTAAATAAATTACCTGGTTTTGCAATTGCAATTGATTGTGATGTCATTCAAGCAGACGGCGGAACACGCACTGCTGCAATTAGCGGCGCATGTGTTGCATTAATTGATGCGCTGCGTTTTTTGCAAGAGCGAAAAATGATTGTCGGCGATCCACTAAAACATTTTGTTGCGGCAGTTTCTGTCGGTGTTTTTAATGGTAAACCCGTTTTAGATTTAGATTATGCAGAAGATTCAAAAGCAGAAACCGATATGAATGTTGTGATGACCGATGCGAGATCATTTATTGAAATTCAAGGTACGGCAGAAAATGGCACGTTTCATGATGAACATTTGCAATCACTAATTTTACTTGCGAAAAAGGGGATTGCAGAAATTATTGAGAAGCAGAAAGAGGCGTTACGCTAAATAATCCACAATCACCGGCGCATGATCCGAAAACTTTTTATCTTTATAAATTGAAACGGATTTTATTTTATTTTTTAAATTGTCAGACACAATTTGATAATCAATTCTCCATCCCACATTATTTGCGTATGCATTTCCGCGATGCGACCACCAAGTGTATTGATCTTTTTCATGATTAATTACGCGAAATGCATCGACAAATCCTTCTTTCGTTAACACATCATCCAACCATGCACGTTCTTCCGGCAAACATCCTGAATTTTTTTGATTGGATTTAAAATTTTTAATATCAATTTCTTTGTGCACAATATTCCAATCACCACAAATAATAAATTCGCGTTTTGATTTTTTAAATTCACGTAATTTTTTTAAAAATTTTTCCATAAAATCAAATTTTTCTTTTTGACGATGATCACCGCTTGTGCCCGATGGTAAATACAAAGAGATCACGCTTAAATTTCCAAAATCAGCTTGCACGAAACGTCCTTCTTCATCCGCACATTTCCAACCTAAAACATGAATCACGCGATCAGGTGTTTGCTTCGAATATAATCCAACACCGCTATATCCTTTTTTAATAGCGTCTGTGAAATAACAATGATATCCAGCTGGACGTAATTGCTCATCAGATAATGACATCATCTGCGCTTTGGTTTCTTGCAAGCAAACCACATCCGCTTTTTGTTTTGCCAACCAATCAAAAAAGCCTTTTTTTGCAGCAGAACGAATGCCATTTACATTGGCGGTGATCACTCGCATAATGACAACTCCAAATAAATTTTTAATAACCTAGCAGATAATTTTAAAAAATGCATGTATTACTTGTGAAAATGTCTTCCATGGGTGATTTAATTCATTCGCTGCCTGCGTTGACGGATGCAATGAACGCGATTCCTAATTTGGAAATTGATTGGGTTGTTGAGCCTGCATTTGCTGATATTCCATCATGGCATCCTGCTGTTAAAAATATTATTCCAATTGCATTGCGTAAATGGCGAAAAAATATTTTTGATCAATCGACTCATTCTGAAATAAAAACTTTTTTTAAAACATTGCGCGCGAAAAAATATGATGTGATTATTGATGCGCAAGGATTATTAAAAAGTGCGATCGTGGCAAAATGCGCGCGTGGAAAAATTGTTGGGTATGATAAAAATTGTGCGCGTGAATTTTATAGCAGTTATTTTTATAGTGAAAAATATTTTAGTGATCACAAAGAACATGCGGTGAAACGCACGCGTTATTTATTTTCAAAAGCATTAAATTATGATTTACCTGCAACACGCCCGAATTTTCATATTGATTTTTCAAAATTACCCGCGCTAGAATTTTCAACGCCTGAAAAATATTTTGTTTTTTTACACGGCACAACATGGGAATCGAAACATTATCCAGAAAACTATTGGCGCAATTTAGTTGAAAAAGCAGATGCAAAAGAAATAACGGTATTTTTACCATGGGGAAATGAAATTGAAAAAAATCGCGCAATAAGATTGTCTGAAAATACAAAACACGCGACAGTATTAGAAAAAATATCGATTATGCAAATGGCAACATTTTTAAAAAATGCAACCGCTGTTGTTGCGGGTGATACTGGATTAGGACATTTAAGTGCTGCATTAACAACACCAACAATTGGATTATATGGGCCAACCGATCCAAATCGTGTTGGCATTGTCGGCGATAATCAATTTCATTTAACTGCACATTTTCCTTGTGCGCCGTGTTACAGCAAAACATGTTGGTATGGCAGAAAAAATAAAACAGAAATTTTTCCGACTTGTTATTCCACAATTGCGCCTGATAAAGTGTGGGAACTATTAAAACAATTCTAGAAGGATGACATCATGCAAGATTTACAAACCCAATTCATCGAATTTTTAATCGAAAATAATGCCTTAAAATTTGGTGAATTTAAATTAAAATCAGGACGCATGAGTCCGTATTTTTTTAATCTCGGTGTTTTCCATTCCGGAAAATCATTAGCAAAACTCGGGGGATTTTATGCAGAGACATTGCTAAAATCGCGCATGCATTGCGATGTGTTATTTGGACCTGCATACAAAGGTATTCCGCTTGCAACTGCAACCAGTATTATTTTATTTGAAAAATTTAATAAAAATATTCCATATTGTTTTAATCGCAAAGAAAAAAAAGATCATGGTGATGGCGGAGATTTTGTGGGTGCGAAATTAGAAGGTAATGTTGTGATGTTGGATGATGTTATTACTGCGGGCACAACCGTTCGCGAAACAGTTTCGTTATTAGCAAATACACAAGCAACATTGTCTGGAATTATTATTGCATTTGATCGACAGGAACGCGGAGAAGGAAAATTATCTGCCGTGCAAGAAACTGTTAAAACACAAAAAATTCCAGTGCAAAGTATTATAACGTTATCAGATGTCGTACAATATCTTTCACTGCAAAAAAAATTCAGAAAAGAATTAGGGATGATCGAAGAGTATAGAAAAAAATACGGTGCAGAATAAAATGGAAGTTTCGCACTTTCTAAAAATTTAGATCTTCATCATATAACTAAAACGGCAATTTCAAATCATGATTAATTTTTAATAATTGCTCACGAAAAATGTTTTTTATTTTTGTTAAATTATTTTCTGTGTCGGCTTCAAAACGCAAAATTAAATACGGTGATGTGTTTGATCTGCGAATTAATCCCCAACCAAAATTCCATTCAACACGCAAACCATCTAATGTAATTTTTTCTGCGTGATCAAAATTTCCATCGCGTAATAATTTTTCCATAAAATCCGATTTTTTTTCTTCCGCCATTGGTAATTTTAATTCGGGTGTGTTAATAGTTTGCGGCAGCGCATGAAAAACAGCTGACACAGAATTTTTTTCGTGCGATAAAATAGAAACTAAACGCGCAGCAACATAAATTCCATCATCAAAACCAAACCATTTATCTTTGAAAAAAATATGTCCGCTCATTTCACCCGCTAATGGCGCATGCTCTTCAATCATTTTTGCTTTTAAAATAGAATGTCCTGTGCGCGACATAATCGGTTGACCGCCAAATTTTTTAATCATTTCTGGCAGTACACGCGAACATTTCACATCAAACACAATTTTTTCACCTGGATTTCTCGATAAAACATCTTTCGCGCAAATAATTAATTGTCGATCGGGCCAAATAATTTCGCCTTCATTTGTGACAATTCCCAGACGATCTGCATCACCATCAAACGCTAAACCAATATCCGCATTTTCTTTTTTAACTGCAGCAATAATATCTTTTAAATTTTCTGGAATCGTAGGATCAGGATGATGATTGGGAAAATGTCCGTCATATTTACAAAATAATTCTATGACTTCGCAACCAAGCTTGCGAAAAATAATCGGCGCAATTTCACTGGCCGCACCATTTCCAGCATCAATCACAACTTTCATTTTTTTTGCGACCGTTAAATCTTTACAAATCGCATCAATATAATCTGGAATAATATTTTGTGTACGAACCGATCCATTTCCAGATAAAAAATCACGCCGTTGAATGCGTTTTACAATTTCTTGAATTCCATTTTCAGATAATGTTTTTCCATTTAATACAATTTTAAATCCATTATGATTAGCAGGATTATGACTCGCCGTTACCATCACGCCTGTTTTAGTTTTTAAAAAATTTGTCGCAAAATAAACAAGTGGTGTTGGACCAAGACCGATATCAACAACATTACAACCAGTTGCAATTATGCCTGAAATTAAGGCTTTTTTTAATGACTCGCCCGTTAAACGAGCATCACAAGCAACTGCAATTTCATTTTGATTAACTTGTAAACTTTCCGTGCCAATTGCTAAACCAATTGCATACGCAACATTTTCATTCAGACTATTTTCAGAAACTTCGCCACGAATATCATATGTGCGAAAAATATCGAGTGGTAATTTATCTGGAATATCATAATGAATCATTTTCCCGAACTCCCAAATCCACCTTCACCACGTTCTGTTGCCGCAAATTCTTCAACAATTTGAAAACGTGCTTTTAAAACAGGAACAATAACTAATTGCGCGATACGTTCGCCAGGTTGAATTGTGTAAGATTGTGCGCCGCGATTCCAACACGACACCATTAACGGACCTTGATAATCTGAATCAATTAAACCCACTAAATTTCCAAGAACAATACCATGTTTATGTCCCAAACCAGAACGCGGCAAAATAGTTGCCGCTAATGCTGGATTACTAATATATATTGCTAATCCCGTATTAATCAGTACAGTTTCGCCCGGTAAAATTGTTTTTGGCACATCCAAACATGCGCGCAAATCTAATCCTGCGGAACCTGGCGTTGCATATTCTGGCAACGGTACAGTATTTCCCAAACGTTCATCTAGAATTTTTAATTGAATATCGTGGATCATCAAACGCTCCTAGCTTTTTTTTGTGATTACGAAGAGTAACTCACACTTATGCTTGAATCAATGTGTTCTTTCTGCTATAAATTCACCCTTCATTCACAGGAGCACGAGCATGTCGAAAGTCTGCCAAGTCACAAAAAGACGTCCACAAGTAGGACACACAGTGTCGCACGCAAATAACAAATCAAAACGCCGTTTTTTACCTAATTTACAAAAGCGTCGCGTTTGGTTGCCCAGCGAAAATCGTTATATTACTTTGAATGTAACAGTAAGAGGTCTTCGCACAATTGATAAACTCGGCATTGAAGCAGTGCTGAAAAAAATGAAACTGAGTGAACATATCGAAAAATAATTTTGTATTGGAGCAATAAGACATGGCAAAAGCAGGCTCAAGAGAAAAAGTACAATTACGTTCAACCGGCAAAAGCAAAAGCGGAAAAGATACCGGTTATTACAAAACATTAAGCGTGAATAAACGCGCTGAAGAAAAATTAGAATTAATGAAATACGATCCACGCGCTTACAATCCTGAAACAAAAAAAGTGGGCATGCGTGTTTTGTTCAAGCAAAAAAAATTACCCAAATCATCGTAAATTTATTTTGATGTTAGCTTGCGATATTTTTCCATGAGCATATCTTTCGACTCATAAAACGCGAGCGGAATACAATCAACAGGGCACACTTCGCGACATTGCGGTGTGTCAAAATGTCCGACACATTCCGTGCATTTGTTCGGATCAATTTCGTAAATTTCTGCACCTTGATAAATTGCATCGTTGGGACATTCGGGTTCGCAGACGTCACAATTAATGCATTCTTCTGTAATTTTAAGAGCCATAATACGTTATTCGTTATTCGTTATTCGTTATGCGTTATTTTTTTAAATAGTCTATTACAGCAGATGGCACAAACGCAGAAACATCACCCTGCAACGCAATAATTTCTCGCACCATCGTTGCTGAAATATGCACATACATTTCACGTGCGGGTAAAAAAATCGTTTCACATTTTTCATCAGATAATTGTCGATTCATACTGGCTAATGATAATTCATAATTCACATCTTCTGCTGTGCGAAAACCGCGAACAATATATTCAGCATGATGTAATTTTGCAAAATCAATTAACATACCATCCATTAATGCAACGTTGACATTTTTAAATGCAGCAACACTATCAATACACCATTGAACGCGTGTTTGCGCTTCAAATAAAGGGTTTTTACGTGCGCTGTCTGCAACCGCAACAATCACTTCGTCAAATAATTCTGCTGCGCGTTGAATAATATCAACATGGCCTTTTGTGATGGGATCGAAAGTGCCTGGATAAATTGCTATTTTTTTCATAAAGTACTCACTAAACCTAAAATGTAAATTAATAATTTATCGTTGTTAGTTGGGTTACTGCAAAACGCCCTTGTTCCGCTTGCTGCGCAAGCTTCAACGCGGGCTTCTGTAACTTTCTATTAAAGCTTCTTGCGCTTGCGCATCCAATGTTTGAAATTGTTTCCACCATTCATAATGTTCTGCATTTATTTCTCCTGCTTGCACACGCAAACCCATAAAATCAAATGCAGCACGAAAATAACGATGATGAAAAGTATTTAAAATACGATTCGGTCTGCGTTTTTCTAATTGAAATTGCAATACCCAAATTGCTTGAATGACAAATTGCAAACGTTTTGGAATCATCATCGCTTCCACTTGCGCATGAATAATATCAATTATAAATTGATGCAAGCGTAAATAAAATTTTACTTTTTTATTTTGTATCGTAGATACTTGTTCTTGTAATTCCGGCCATAACAAAATCGCTAATAAAAATGCGGGATTCACACTGTCACCCGTTTTTAATCGCGCATCAGTTGCTTTCATTGCAAGCTCAATTAATTTTGCATGCGATTTTTTTTCTGATTGCAATGCATGCATTGTTTGTGGAAATAATGCATGCATGTAGCGATATTGTACTAATTTTTGATACGTTGCCCACGCGTTGCCTTCAAAAAATAATTTTAAATTTTCATCATACAAACGCGATGTCGGCACATGTTGTAATAAATGCGATAACGTTTTTACTGCTGTTTCAGTTTCAGTTTCTAATTCAAAATTTAATTTTGCGCAAAAACGAATTGCACGCAATAATCGCACGGGGTCTTCATGGAAACGCTGCGTTGGATCACCAATAATACGAATTAATTTTTGTTTTAAATCATGCATACCATGTGTGTAATCAACGACACTAAAATCAGCGATATTGTAATACAATGCATTCACCGTAAAATCACGACGCCATGCATCTTCTTCGACAGTACCATATGTGTTATCACGATGAATCATGCCAGTCTCGGCATGTATTTGTGTTTTTTGTTCAAGCGATCGTGCGGATTCTAAAACATTCGCGCGAAATGTGGAGACCTCAATAATTTCACCGTCATAAAAAACATGCACTAAACGAAATCGTCGACCAATAATTCTGCTGTTGCGAAATAATGTTCGCACAGCTTCAGGATGTGCATCCGTTGCAACATCAAAATCTTTTGGTGTGCGATTTAATAATAAATCACGCACGCCACCGCCGACCAAAAAAGCTTGATATCCCGCTTCTTTTAATCGATACATGACGCGCAAAGCATTTTGGCTAATTTTATCACGCGAAATAATATGATCGGGACGCATGATCACATCGCATTCATTATCATTTTTTTTGTGGTTCAACCAACGGTTTGCCCACTGAATTATGCTTTTTTTCATGCGGATATCTTATCACAGCGATAGTACGAGTGTGAGTGTGTGTTTGAATCTGGTAAAATATCATTTCAGACAAAATATGCGAAATGATATGAAGAAGATAATTGATATCAATTTATATGCGTATGGCAACGGCTCCAGCAATTTTAATTGCGAAAAAGGCGCTGTTGTACTGAAAAATGCGATAGAAAACGCTGGTTTTGCAGATCAATGTCATTGGAATCCTATTTTAAAAGTAAATAATCATCATCAACAAACTGCTGCTTTGCCTGATATTACAGCGTTATCTGAAAAACTCGCGCGATCCACAGAACAATCTATTTTAAATCATCATTTTTTTATTACGTTAGGTGGTGATCACACTGCCGCAATTGGAAGTTGGAGTGGCGCTGCAAAAGCAACCCGAGCTTTAGGATTAATTTGGTTTGATGCGCATATGGATTCTCACACTTTTGAAACAACACCATCCCATAATATTCACGGCATGCCATTAGCAATTTTATTGGGGCATGGCGAAAAAGAATTAACGCATATTTTATCGAATCAACCAAAATTAAAACCGGAAAATGTTGTATTGATTGGCGTGCGAAGTTTTGAAAATGGTGAAGCAGCATTATTAGAAAAATTAGGTGTGAAAATTTTTTATATGGATGATATTAAAAAATGTGGTCTGAAAAAAATAATTGACGATGCAATTAATATTGTAACAAAAAATACAACTGCATTTGGCATCAGCATTGATCTCGATGGATTTGATCCTGCTGACGCACCCGGTATTTGTACAGCTGCACCTGACGGAATTCGAAGCGGTAATTTTTTATCTGAATTTAAAGCAATTGCACATCATCCAAAATTAATTGGTGCAGATATTGTTGAATTTAATCCCAGCGCAGATGTAAATCATAAAACAGAAAAGTTAGCGGTTGCATTGTGCGGGGAGTTTTTCAGTCGATTGCAAATCAAGTGATGGTATTTTTAGTTTTGTAAAAAATAAAGTGCCGCTCCAATAACCGTGACCAATATTTTGCGACTGACTCGCTTCGCTCTTTTTACAAATAATTTGATAAGCTAAATCTAGTGATCTTTTAATTTCTTCAAATGAAAAATTTTTAAGAGAAGCGTAATTTTGAAAAGTATCCATTTTTGATTTTGCATGCTGATAAATATCTTTTGCTTGATTCTCTAATGCAATTATATTTTGTGTATCAGCTAATTTGATTTCCTTGGTGAGTTTTTTGAGATCAACGATCACGCCACGAAATAGTTTAGCTATTCTTTGCTCAATCAATTTCATAACGCCATTTAATCTAAAGTTTTTAATTCGATAAAAGTTATTACTGAGATTAAAACGATAGTTCTTTTGAAATATTGTAATGTTGGTGTCAATTTTTTTGGAGATTTTTAAAAAATAATCAAGAGCGGCAATAATTTTATTAAAATCAGTTAATTCGACAGCAGAAATAGTGATTTTTGAAAATAAAATTGTAATGGGTTTTTCTTGAAAAACTTTAGACTGTGTTATCGCTTGATCAATTTCATGCAATTCACGTGACTCATCTTCGATTATTTCTCTTGCTTCACTCTCTTGTGTTGTTTTCAATTTTGTTAATGCAGCTAAAAATTTCGCTGCTTGTTTTTCGTTTTTAGATTTTAATTTTGCTTCTTTTTCTACTGTTTTCTCAGCAGCAATACGTTCTCTTTCTAAATTTTTTGTAATTTTTTCAGCTGCTCGCAATTCTGCAAGATGTCTTTTTCTTGCGACTTCTTCTTCCCTCTTTTTTTGAGCATCGAGTTCTGCTTGAGCCGCAACTGGATCGTCTTTCTGTGGTTGCGCTACCGCTTTTTTAACATTGTGTTTTCCGCGTGGTTTTTTTGGTTTTGTAATTTGTGTCGCTTCTTCTTCAGCAACCAACGCTGCTAACGCAGTAAAATCAGTCTTAACAGTAGCAGGAATTGGAACAGATTTATTTTGATAGAGATCTTCGAGCGGCAATCCAGCGCAAAAAGATTCTAGTTGATGTAATCCAGACACGCGTAGCTCTTGTGCATTAGAAAATGCATCTAAGCCAACTGTACCCCAGATACCGTATGCTCTCGTACATAGTATGAACGCAGTGACTTTAGCAAGATTTAATATTTCTCCATCAATAACAATTTTTTCTGAAAATTGAACATTGGTATGTACACTAGCAAGACCTGCCGTTTTATCAAAATCTGGATTTATATTGGAAAACCTAAAGTTAACAATATGGTTCATTAAAATCTTGTTAATGTCGCCCAAAAGAAAGCCTTCGACTTTTTGCACGATGTTCACACCAATCAACTTGCCATCACTACTTACCTCTAAAATAAAACGCTCATGATCTTCTGTTTGAATGCCATAAAAAGTTACAGCTTCACGAACTGCGAGCTTAAGAATATTAACTTTCTCATTTTGATCATTCAGCATAATAAGAATCTCAAAAAAATTATTATCTTAAAATATTAATGAAGATATGCATACATCCCAGTCAAAAACATCTGCACTGCAATCGCAGTTAAAATCATTCCCATTAATCTTTCAACAGCAATTAATCCGCGCTTGCCGAGCAGACGCATTAAATATCTTGCGAGCAACATAATAAATAAAAAAACAAGTGATGCAATCACAACAGCGGAAAATAAAATGGAAATATGCTGTGGATTTTGTGTTACAAATATCATTACAAATGCAATTGCAGCGGGGCCTGCAGTTAATGGCACTGCGAGTGGAACGATAAAAGGTTCTTCTGCTTCTTGCGGATTAATTTCTGATGTTTCTGGCGGAAAAATCATGCGAATTGCAATTAGAAATAAAATAATCGCTCCAGAAATACTGAGTGCAGATGTGGTAATTTTTAATCCTTCTATTAAATATTTTCCAAAAAATAAAAATGCAGTCAAAATGATAAATGCAATAAATGTTTCGCGAATAATAATTTTGCGTTGTGTTTTTAAATCGAAATTTTTTAAAATGGTTAAAAATAAAGGGATATTGCCTAGTGGATCCATCACTAGAATCAATGCAAATGTGGCGGTGTATAATGTCATCATAGTTTATGCACTCGATTTACCAATATCATTTTTTCTTTCACGCAATTTCCCGACAACGCAAATCCGCGCAAATGATTTTCCTTATCATAAAATAATGCGCGGCAATTTACATCATCAACATCAGTTTTCCATTCACCGGTAATATTTTTTGCTGGCGGAACTGTTACTATTGGACAAGCTGGTGTTTTAATCACAATTGGCATGATTTTATTTTCGATTAATGGTGTTTTTCCAGCTAATATTTCAGCTAAAATACGCGCATTGTGAATAATGGGTGCGACGTACATTTTCATTTCGCCATTTAGTTCGGCGCAATCACCGATTGCAAAAATATTTTCGTTGCTGGTTTGTAAATATTGATTGGTAATAATTCCAATATTTGTTTTTACATCAGCAGATTTTGCTAATAATAAATTGGGTTTAATTCCCGTTGCGGATAAAATCAAATCAGTTTCTATTTTTTGATTGTCGGATAAAATAATTTCGTCATGTAAATTTTTTTTATTAATTATTTTTGGGAATAATGATAAATAAAATTTTACGCCTAATTTTTCTAACGCGGTTTGTAATGCACGTGCAATTATTTCGGGAACAAATTTTTTTAATAAATAATTGTCGGGGGAAATCATTGTTACAGAAAATCCTGCGTTGGTTAAATCGTTTGCAAATTCGCAGCCAACCAAACCACTTCCAAAAATAGCAATTCGTTTTTTATTTTTAATCTTTTCTCGCAAAATTCTATAATCTTCAAGGTGATTAACAGAAACAATTTCTGAAACTGCATCACCTGATAATGGAATTGAAATATGATCTGCGCCATTTGCTAAAATTAATTTGTCGTATGATAATTCTTTTTTATTATTTTTTTCATTGTGAAAAAATATTTTTTTATTATCTGAGTCAATTTTAAATACTTCACAATGCGTGTAAATTTCAGCATTTAATTGCATACGCATTGTTTCAACATTATTCATCCACAATTCATCGGGTGTTTTTTGATGTGTCAGTGCAGTTGATAGTAATGGTTTAGAATAAAAATAACCGTCTAATTTTGTAATGAATGTTAATGGCGTTTGTGTGTCTAATTTGCGAAATTCTTTTGCAAGCATGTAGCCAGCAAGACCTGTGCCGATAATTACGATATTATTTTTTTTATTGTCTACCATCTTAGTTCGCTTGGAGAAAAGGCAAGTTGTCTTTCACCCATTGGGTTATCTGCTGGTCGCGGCGTCGCCGGAGTCACCATCAAATTTGGAGATGGTGAGGGAGAAAAAACACCTGCATCATTTTTTGAAATATTACACCGCTCATCATTTTGTTTTTGCATTAATGTAATATTAATATCAGCACCACGCGATCGAAGCAAATCACCAATTTCAGTTCTTCCGTAAAAATATGCAGCATTAATTGGCGTAATATTTTTATATTTTTCAGTTTCTGTTATTTCATTAATGTCTGCACCTTCATCTAATAATTTTTTAACTTCTTCAATATTATTTTTTATAATGGCTAAGTGTAACGCTGGAATTGGTTTTCGATCTGCAGCGCCATGAGAATTTGCATAATGCTTCATAATGCCGCGTGGCTTTTCTAAATGTAATAAAATAGGGAAATTACCGCCTAGATGTCGCGCAAACCAAAAATCTAATTTGTAGTGATTATGAAATGCAGCGTCAATCACAATATCTAATACTGCTGCTTTATAGTCATCTTTGGACAATATCTCTTTAAAATTTTCTATTTCCTCAATTTTATCCATAAAATAATCGAATGCAGCGAGTGCGTGCGATGGATCATCGTGCGGGCTATACATAATCCCAACATCTGCATCACGAAATATTTTTACTGGGTAATGAATTGCTAACATACGAAAAGTATTGTAATCAGGAAAATTAATGTTTCCGTCTATGTTTGGTGCAACATTACTATCTAATGCATAACCACCTTCTAATCCTAATAATAAAAATACAAATGCTTCTTTCAGTGTGACACGATCTCGCACATCTCCACGACCTTCGTTACGTAATAATTTCTCCAATAAATTATTCATGCGTTGTGCGCGAGAATTTTCTAATCGTTCTTTTAAAGAAGATTGAATTGGTTTGACGATAACGGAAGTATTTTTAAAAGTTTCTTTATATTTTTTTGCCTGTGCATCCACACACCAAAAATATAATTGTGTTTCGGCTAGATTAATTTGCTTTGCCATTTTTAATACTGCGTCGACATCATGACCATTTGGATTAACAGGCCCGATCCATGTGTAATGTACTTTTTGTGGCATCAAAAACTCCTTTTTAATAATTTACAACAGCATCCATCAAAGCTGCAACACTTTCAATCGGCGTATCTTTTGAAATTCCATGTCCTAAATTAAATACAAAACCAGTTTCATTATTATATACAGATAAAATATTTTTTGCTGCAAGTTGAATTTTTTCGGGCGATGCAAATAATGTTGATGGATCTAAATTGCCTTGCAATGCAACACGATCACCAACTTTCTCACGCGCCATTTTTAAATCCATCGTCCAATCTATTCCGACAGCATCACAACCTGCATCAGCAATATTTTCTAAATATAATCCACAGCCTTTGCTAAAAAAAATCAATGGGATTTTTTTTCCATTGTGTTTGCGCGAAATTGCAGCGCCAATTTTTTTCATATAATCTAAAGAAAATAATTGGTAATCGTGCGGCGATAAAACTCCACCCCAACTATCAAATAACATAATCACATCTGCGCCTGCATTAATTTGCGCATTTAAATATTGTATGGTCACATCAGAAATTTTTTCTAATAATTGATGTAAAATTTTTGGTTCGCGAAATAGCATTGATTTAATGATTTCAAATGTTTTGCTAGATTGCCCTTCGACCATGTAAGTTGCAACTGTCCATGGCGATCCTGCAAAACCAATTAACGGAATTTTTTCATCTAATTCTTTTTTCGTTAATTGAATTGCTGCTGAAACATAATGTAATTTTTCTAATGCGTGCGTTGTATTTAATGCATGAATCATTTTTTCTGTGCGAATCGGATTCGGCGCAAATGGTCCGCGACCCTCATCCATTTTAATTTCACAATTCATTGCTAATGGCACGGTTAAGATATCACTAAAAATAATTGCAGCATCAAGTGGAAATCTTTTTATCGGTTGCAAGGTCGCTTCACATGCTAATTCTGGCATTTGACAAAATTGAAAAAAGTTTTTTTCTTGCGATCTCAACGCGCGATATTCCGGTAAATATCGCCCCGCTTGTCGCATTAACCAAATTGGTGTGCGATCAATTGACTCGCGTAATAATGCTTTGATGAAGCGGTCGTTTTTCATGATAGAATCTCTAGAGAATCAATAACAAATGATAATCGAATGACAGATATTGTCCATGAAAATGTTTTACTTAAAACCCATAATACATTTGGTATAGATGTCCATGCGCGCTATTTTGTTGCTGTTGATAATATTACAGCATTACAAACCATCTTGGCGGGTGAGAAATTTTCAAACATTCCAAAATTAATTCTCGGTGGCGGCAGTAATATTTTATTCACAAAAAATTTTGGTGGACTTGTTATTCACAATCAAATTTGCGGAATTGAAAAAATAAATGAAGACGCTGATCACGTTTTTTTAAAAATTGGTGCGGGTGAAAATTGGCATGAATTTGTTTTGTATTGTGTTGAAAATAATTATGCGGGTGTCGAAAATTTATCTTTAATTCCAGGAACGGTTGGCGCAACACCGATTCAGAATATTGGGGCGTATGGTGTCGAATTAAAAGATGTGTTGCAAGAAGTGCATGCGATTGATGTTGAAAAAAATACGATGCAAATTTTTTCTTGCGATGAATGTGAATTAGATTATCGCGACAGCATTTTCAAACACGCATTAAAAAATAAATATATTATTACGCATGTTGTTTTGCGATTAAATAAAAAACCTGTTTTTCATTTAGAATATGGCGCGATAAAAGAAAAATTAAATGGCAGCGAAATTTCAATTAAAACAATTAGCGATGCTATCATTCAAATTCGTCAAGAAAAATTACCCGATCCCAAAAAAATTGGGAATGCAGGTAGTTTTTTTAAAAATCCTATGATTTCTGAAACGCAATTTTTAAATTTACAAAAGCAATATCCCAAAATGCCTTATTTTAAGGAAAAAAATGCGTGCGTAAAAATTCCTGCGGCGTGGTTAATTGAACAATGTGGTTTTAAGGGAAAACGGTTTGGTGATGTGGGTGTGCATGCAAATCAAGCGTTGGTGTTGGTGAATTACGGAAATGGTACTGGCGCGGAAATTAAAAAATTGAGTGAAGATATTCAAGAATCAGTTAAAGAAAAATTTGGGATTGAGTTGATGACTGAGGTGAATATTGTTTAGCGATATAAATTCTTTAACCTAACGCCTAGTGTTCTTTTCAATCTCTATTACTGCTAAAATAGTAATCAACTGATATGTCATTATTGACAGGAGGTTGTGATGAGACCTGAAATTGATGGTGGAAAGTTAGTTCGGTTTGTAACATCTAATATTGTCAGTTATGGCGTTGGCAAAGGAATTGAATCCATTTTAGTTCCAACACAAGTTTTATTAGCGCTTGCTGCCGCTGCTGTTGGCAGTATTCTTACTAATGTTGTTTTATACTCGGTTCCGCAGTTTTTAGCCGTTGCAATTAATGACTGCGTAAATTAAGCTGCCTTTTGATATCGAAGCGATGCGCTTGGTTCCATTCTTCCTAAATCTCTACCAATAAGATGTTTGCTCGATGAGCGATTTGGCATCGAGTTTTCTAGCGCCAAAGCAAATTTATTTAATTCTTTTTTCGGATCATCTGCATTAACAATGTGATTTATTCCATCAATTAGCGCTTCCGCATTAATACGTTCCACTAGGCAACCAACAGACATTCCGGGTTGTTTGTTTTTAATGAGGGCAGATTGTGATGGATGTAGAAGCAAAAGATGATCGCACAACAGGCTCAGTGTGACGCCATTCGTCGCACTATCAACACCTTGTTGTTTGCTCAATGCATTCCAACCTCCATGTCCTTTCCAGTCCGAAATAAAAACCTCTACGAGCCATCTTAACGTGTAAGTTCGCACTACATCCATGTGTCGCCATGAAAGATTTTTGGCGACAATAAAGCGATAATCCGTTTCGCCTTCATATTTTAATGCAATCACAAAACGTTTCTTTTTATGTGATACAACGCGCAATCTTGCTGAAAGTACGGTTACTTTTTTTGTTTCACCACCACGCACAACCAAATCATAAACAACGCCTGCTATGCGATTAAAATAGGTGGTGAGCGGAATATTTTTTCCGCAATATCTTACCAATTGATTTCTTCGTAGCTGACTAATCACTTGTTCGCAACGTGTTACGATTGCAGCTTCATCCATAAACTTTTGATTACCGTACAGTGCATCAGCCAACACTGCTTGCACAGTAATATCAGGATGATTTTGTGAAAATGTTTTTAGCAAATCTAATCCGAGCATTTGTTTGCTGGGATATTCTGGATTTATCTCAGGACGTTTCGTGCGATTTTTAGCGGTAATTCCAGCATTTTTCTCAGCCTTAATAATTTCTTTCCATTCTTTTATTGCAGGATTTGGAACATAAAATCGAAAGCCAACGGGAATCGTAATTTTATCTGTGACCAGCAAAAGAAAAACAAATTCTTGTCCTTCAAAATAGCCGCCAGTTTTTTTATCTTTTACTTTGTGCACGCCTGCAATTTTTGATGTGTTACGTGAACGCATCTTGTCGGAATCATCGAGAACCAAAACACCTTTATTTACTTCATAATGCGATAAAATATTGACTATGCTTGCTTGAAGCAAGCGCGCCCACATAATTTTTGCATGACGAAATACCCATCGTAAACCACTTTCTTTGTGCTCACCCAAACTGCGCCTTTCAAATGCTGCCCAATTAAAACTTCCCGTTACAATTAATCCCATTAAAACAATCGTAAGCCAAACACGCTGACTTTTTGTTAATTTTTTTGACGATATTTTTTTGAGTGATTCATTGAGTGTGGTTACATAATTAACAACACACGCGATTGGGCGAATTAGCATAATAAACATCTTGTTTTATATGGCAGAGGGAGGCAATATTACGCCAATCGGTCTGCTGTTACAGCGTTAAGTTTTATTGCTGAGCGATAAAATCAGTTGTTTCAGTAGTCCGACCATACTTCAGGCAATTTATAAAAATTAAAATTGCAAATATAATCTCTCTTTTTATTAAAGGTAAAATTACAATGTATAATCCAAATTATCTTTTTCCAGAAGAAGAAGAGCCTAAATCTGAAGTGCGATATGCACGAATATCGATAGGTTTCGAGTCAAACCGTGCTAATACAGAAACCAAGCTACGCGCAATACAATCTGAATCAGGAGTCACTAAGATAGAGTCAGGCGAAAAGTATCCTACAGTTGAATATTATTCAGTACACACCAGTTTCTTGCCAGAAAACGACGCTTCTGCAGTGGCTTTGCTGCTGGACTTATTAAATAGAAAGTACGCGCCCAAAGAATCTTATATCGAGAGAGATGCTTCTATTGGGTACAAACATTAGTAATGTCAGAGATGATATAGCGCATTCTTTCTTGTAATGTTTTATTTCATCATCCAACTGCTAAAAACTGCGGAATCGAGTTTATATGCGGGTGAAATTGCAATTGTCGGAACATTTCATGTTGTGAAAAATGCGAGGGGTGGTTTCGGTTATTTATTTTCTCCAGCTGCAAAACCAAAATCAGAAGAGTGGGATATGGCAGATAGTCCACTAGAAATGTTGGATGGACCACCGTCTCAACCTGTATCTTTAAATCGCGCTAGTAGTTAAGTAAGGATTTTTTTCAAGAAAAATCCGGTGTGAGAATTTTTATTTTTCGCTATATTTTCAGGTGTTCCGGTTGCAATAATTTCTCCACCGCCGTCGCCGCCTTCAGGACCAATATCGATAATCCAATCGGCAACTTTGATAACATCTAAATTATGTTCGATTACAACAACAGTATTTCCATGATCACGCAAACGCATTAACACTTTTAATAATTGCGCGATATCATGAAAATGCAAACCAGTTGTAGGTTCATCTAAAATATATAATGTATTTCCCGTATCGCGTCGTGATAATTCTTTTGCTAATTTAATGCGTTGCGCTTCGCCGCCGGATAATGTTGTTGCGCTTTGTCCAAGCGAAATGTATGACAAGCCAACATCAATTAAAGTCTGTAATTTACGATAAATAATCGGGACAGGCTGAAAAAATTCATACGCTTCTTCAATCGTCATTTGCAACACTTCGTAAATATTTTTTCCCTTATATTTAATATCCAGTGTTTCGCGATTGTAACGTTTGCCTTGGCATTCATCGCAAATAACATAAACGTCTGCAAGAAAATGCATTTCAACTTTAATTAATCCGTCGCCTTCGCATGCTTCACAACGTCCACCTGAAACATTAAAACTAAATCGTCCAGGAGAATATCCGCGCGTGCGAGATTCTTGTGTTGCTGCAAATAATTCACGAATCGGTGTGAAAATGCCTGTATACGTAGCAGGATTTGAACGCGGTGTTCTGCCAATTGGACTTTGATCAATATCAACTACTTTGTCACATTTTTCTAAATTAATAATTTCATCATGATCGCCGACATTTTGTAACATCGCTTTATTTAATTTGTGTGCGGCGATTGGATATAAAGTATCATTAATTAAACTTGATTTTCCTGAACCTGAAACGCCGGTAATGCAGGTCAATAATCCTAGCGGGATTTCAACTGAAATATTTTTTAAATTATTGCAACGCGCGCCGATAATTTTAATGGCATCACGACAAGTATTTTCTATTCGTTTTTTAGGAATTTTAATTGCTTCCATTCCAGATAAATATTTTCCGGTAATTGATTGTTCAGATTTTTTAATATCATCTGGCGTACCACATGCAACAATTTCGCCCCCGTGTTTTCCAGCGCCAGGTCCAACATCAATTACATAATCTGCGCTCAAAATAGCTTCTTCGTCGTGTTCAACAACAATCACTGTATTTCCTAAATCTCTTAAATAAGTTAACGTTTTTAGTAATCGTGCGTTGTCGCGTTGATGCAAACCAATCGACGGTTCATCTAAAATATACATCACGCCGACTAATCCAGAACCAATTTGACTTGCTAATCGAATGCGTTGCGCTTCGCCGCCAGATAATGTTTCTGCGCTGCGATGTAGTGTTAAATAATTTAATCCGACATCCAATAAAAATCCCAAACGTGCATTTACTTCTTTTAAAATTTTATCGGCGATTTCTTTTTTATTGCCTTTTAAATTTAATGTTGAAAAAAATTCATATGCTTTCGTAATTGATAATGCGGTAATTTCAGGTAATGATTTATTGTCTATAAAAACATTGCGCGCTTGTATTGATAAACGTGTACCGTTGCAGGACGTGCAAGATTTTTGTGTTAAAAATTTTGATAATTCATCACGCACTGCTTGTGATTCACTTTCTTTGTAGCGTCTATTTAAATTCGGCAAAATACCTTCGAATGCATGTGTGCGTTCTACTTTTACGCCTTTGTGTGTAACAAATGAAAATGTTACTTCTTCGTTTGATCCATATAAAATTAATTGTTGAATTTTTTTCGGTAATTTTTCAAATGGTTTTTCTAAATCAAAATTAAAATGTTCGGATAATGCGACGAGCATTTGATAATAATGATAATTGCGGCGATCCCATCCGTTAATTGCACCTTGCGATAAAGATAATGATGCGTTTTGTACTATTTTTTCAGCGTCAAATGATTGTTCGACGCCGAGACCATCGCAAGTTTCGCATGCGCCGACGGGGCTGTTGAATGAAAATATGCGGGGTTCTAATTCTTTTAAGCTATAGCCACATTGTGGGCAGGCGAATTTAGATGAGAATAAATGAGTATTGGTAGGAGTAACAATTGAAGCGAGACCATCCGATAATCGCAATGCCGTTTCAAATGATTCCGCTAAACGTTGTTGAATATCTTTTCGCACTTTAATGCGATCAACAACCACTTCAATAGAATGTTTTTTTCGTAAATCCAATTTCTCAACATCGTCTAAATCTTTTATTTCGCCATCAATTCGCGCGCGTACAAATCCTTGTTGTTTTAAATCTTTAAATAATTCGACAAATTCGCCTTTACGTTCGCGCACAACGGGTGACAATAACATCACTGCGGTATTTTCGGGTAATGCTAAAACAGTATCGACCATGTGCGAAACAGTTTGCGCACTTAATTCATTTTTATGTTCGGGACAACAAGGTGATCCAACGCGTGCGTATAATAATCTTAAATAATCGTATATTTCAGTGATTGTTCCAACTGTTGATCTCGGATTATGTGACGCAGATTTTTGTTCGATAGAAATTGCGGGTGATAATCCTTCAATCGTATCAACTTCCGGTTTATCCATCATCGATAAAAATTGTCGCGCGTAAGATGAAAGTGATTCGACGTAACGTCTTTGACCTTCAGCATATAATGTGTCAAATGCGAGTGATGATTTTCCTGAACCAGATAATCCAGTGATCACAACTAATTTGTCACGTGGAATATCGACGTTCACATTTTTTAAATTGTGAGTGCGCACTCCGCGCATGGAGATAAATTTTTGCATGTACTTTTCGGCGTTGTTTTATTTTTATTAGATTGACCGATGAGCATAACAGGTCTGGAAAAAAAGGCAAAAAGAGCTAGCCTGACATTGCACATATTCCGATCGCATGATAGTGTGCATCCTTAATTATTTAACTGCAGAGAAAATACAATGAAAATTTTAAAAACATTAACATCCATTTCGGTAATTACAGCGGCAACTCTGCTGTCTGGATGTGCAACTATTATTTCAGGTACATCACAAGTAGTGAACTTACAAGCTATTAATGTAAAAACACACGCGATTATTCCTGATGCAAAATGTACTCTCACAGATGCACACGGTGTTGTGTTTCCGTTAGAATCTAATCCAGGCAGCGTATCCATTCCAAGAGTGTATGGTGGTTTAAATGCTGACTGTCATGCGCCAGGTTATTATCAACAATCAGTTGGTGCGGGTTCGAGTTTTAATGCATGGACAGTGGCAGATATATTATTTTGGCCAGGCGCGATTGTTGATGCGGCAACTGGTGCTGCGAAAAAATATCCTTCGCACATCACAGTGTTAATGTCGACTCATCCTGTTGCTCATCCTAAAACACGCGTTGTGACTACAACTAAAAAATAATAAAATTACAATTTTAAAAAAAGCCCTTTTTTAAGGGCTTTTTTATGCGTTACAGTTTTAAGTGATTGTTAGAAAAAGCAACATAGTGAATTTGGCATGCTATGTCTCCATTCATAATGGAGACTTTTGCAGTAAAGCTTCCATTGACAATGGAGAGTTTTAGGTCTATGCTTCCATTGTAAATGGAGGGTTATCATAATGGCTACAGTTACAGCAGCGCTAATCAAAGAAGTAATGGGCGATCAAAACGACGAACACGTTCCAACGGATTGTTTTCATCGCTCGACTGAAAAAAACTTAAAAAAATTGGCGAAAAATAAAGAGATTATTGTGTTGACCGGGGTGCGTCGCTGTGGAAAATCGGTGTTACTCAACATGCTGCGACGCGATGCAAAAGAACGGGATTATTTTTTTAATTTTGAAGATGAACGATTAGCTACTTTTACAGTTGATGATTTTCAATTGCTGTATCAAGTTTTTTTAGAAACATTTGGTGAGCAAAAAACATTTTATTTTGATGAAATTCAAAATATACCCGATTGGGAAATGTTTGTCAGGCGATTATACAATGCTGGAAATAAAATTTTTATTACAGGATCAAATGCGACTTTGTTTAGCGAAGAATTGGGAACGCGATTAACAGGTCGATATATTCAACTTAATATATATCCATTTTCATTTTTGGAATATGCAGAACATGAACTGCCAGATTTGCTAAATAAAAAAATTCCATCTACAAAAGAATTAGTGCAAATAAAAAAATTATTTCATCAATATTGTCAGTTTGGCGGAATTCCAGAATTTGCAAAGCATCACGAAATAGAATATTTACAAACATTGTACGAAAGCATTATTTATCGTGATATTGTTGCGCGATATAAATTAACGAATGCAAATATTCTAAAAAAAATGGTATTTTTTCTTGCGAGTAATTGTAGCAAAGAAATGACTTATAATGCATTGCGGAAATTTTTAGAATTAGGTAGTGCAACAACTGTTTCAGATTATTGCAGTTATCTTGAAACCAGTTATCTTTGTTTTTTTCTCAATCGTTATCACGCTTCCGTCAAAACACAAAACCAATCACCCAAGAAAATTTATTTTGTTGATCATGCGCTCGCTAAAATTGTAGGATTTCATTTTAGTGATGATACAGGCCGAATACTGGAAAACATTGTATTTATAGAATTAAAACGTCGCTACAATCAAATTTATTATCATAAAGAAAAACGAGAATGTGATTTTATTATTCAGCAGGGAATAAAAATAATTGCTGCTATTCAAGTGTGTCAAAGTTTATCAGATGAAGATACACGAACAAGAGAAGTGGATGGTTTACTGGATGCGCTGGAAACTTATTCGCTTGATGAAGGTTTTATTTTGACGGAGTCAGAAGAAAAAACTGAAGTCGTTACAAAAAATGAAAAGCGCTACACAATTCAGATTATGCCAATATGGAAATGGTTAATTTAATAAACCGTTTTTTCATGACCTACTCCATTTTTACGCACATTTTCTGGAGCATGGTCTATTTTTTTCGGTAAGTTTTAATAAACTACCACATCATGTCTGTAATGATGGTGATGATGCCAATGATGGTGATGCCAGTACCAGTGATGATGGTGATGATGACGCCAATGCGTACATTCTAATTGACCATTCGCGTTTTCAACATCATTACAACGATGACCAACATGCATGGATGTATTATCCCAATATCCGTTTTCTTGTTGGCATGAGCAAGTCAATTCATTTCCAAACAGATAACAACCATTGCAAGTATCTTGATAATTTCCTGACGGAAGTCCACCGCCAAATGAAAATGAAAATCCATCTGCGTTTGCATTGGTAGCAAAAAATGCAAAGCTGAACATGAAAGTAATTATCAAAAAAATCTTGCGCATAAAGTTCTCGTTATTTTTCTCAATTTTAAGTGCAGCAATTCTAGCATGGGAAAACTGAAGAAATCCTTAAACTTCATACAAAAGTTGTAGCAATGATTTATTTGCAGTAAATTAGCGCATTATTCAAGGAGCTGTTGTGTCATCTAAAAAAATAAATGTTGCGCTAATTGCGCTTTCGAGCATTATGTCCATTCGCATGCTCGGATTATTCATGATTTTGCCTGTTTTTTCAGTGTATGCAGAACATATGATCGGCGCGAGCGCGACGATGATTGGTTTAACGTTGGGAATGTATGGATTAACGCAGGCGGCATTTCAAATTCCATTTGGTTTATTGTCGGATCACATTGGTCGTAAACCAGTTATTTTTTTTGGATTATGTTTATTTTTAATCGGCAGTATTATTTGCGCATCGACTAATTCAATTTATATTTTATTATGTGGGCGCGCATTGCAAGGTGCAGGCGCAATTGGCAGCACAGTGCTTGCATTATTAGCGGATGTAACAAGCGAAGAATCGCGAAGTAAAGCAATGGCATTTATGGGATTATCAATTGGTCTTGCATTTACGGTTGCGATGATTGCAGGGCCTGTCATTAATCATTGGTTGCATTTATCGGGAATTTTTTCTGTCACTGCATTGCTAGCAATTATTGCAATGACATTATTATTTATTATTCCAACACCGCCAAAACCGCTTAAAAATAGCGAAAAAAGATTTTATAACGTTTTGCATAATAAACAATTGTGGCGATGCAACGCAGGAATTTTTTTCTTGCATGCAATTTTGACAGCATTATTTATTGCGATTCCAATTTTATTAACACATGAAATGCATTTATCTTCATTCCAACAAATTATTTTATATTTATCAGTTTTAATTATTGCATTTATGTTTGCTGTGCCATTTATTATTGTCGCTGAAAAAAAACGAAAAATGAAAACGATGTTTGTTAGCGCGATTCTTGCTATTTTTATTGTGCAAATTGGATTGTGTATTTTTCATCATGATGTTGCAATGACAATATTTTTACTATTTGTTTTTTTTACCGCATTTACTTTGTTAGAAGCAACATTGCCTTCGTTAGTTTCTAAAATTGCGCCGATTCAAAATAAAGGTGCGGCGATGGGTGTTTATTCTTCGTCACAATTTTTTGGTATTTTTGTTGGCGGCGCGTTGGGCGGATGGATTTTTTCTGAAGCGCATTTGGCGGGTGTGTTTGTGTTTTGTGCAGGTGTTGCGATGGTGTGGTTTTGGATCGCAACTTCTATGCAAAAGCAACCGGAAAATATTACAAAACCCGAATTGCGGAATATCATAAATGAAGGTAATCTGTGATGCAGTGTGAATGATAAGCCGAGGAGATAAAAATGGCACGCGGAGTAAATAAAGTAATTTTAGTAGGAAATTTAGGTGCGGATCCTGAAATTCGTTATACGCCAAGTGGTACTGCTGTTGTGACGGTGAGTGTTGCAACAAGTTCAGCATGGAAAGATAAACAAAGCGGCGAAACAAAAGAACAAACTGAATGGCATCGTGTTGTATTTTTTAATCGTCTTGCTGAAATTGTAAATGAATACTTAAAAAAAGGCGCAAAAGTATATGTTGAAGGTTCATTGCGCACGCGTAAATGGACAGATAAAAATAATGTTGAAAAATATACAACAGAAATTATTGCAGATGAAATGCAAATGTTAGATGGTCGTGGTGGCGCGCAAGGTGAAAATATTGGCGCATCAACATCGAGTAGCAAATCTTCTGCATCATCAGCGGCGCCAGCAACAGCGCAAGCTGCGCCAGCAGCTGATTTTGATGACGATATTCCGTTTTAAAAAGTGTTTAAGTTTAACTACGGCTTGATTATTTACACTGCTTGGTATGATGCAGTTTGAGCATCATCATTATTTATCGCGGGCAATACAGGAGTCACATCAGCGTGGAAACGAACGCGCATAGTTTCCGCGCAAGATACAATCTTTGGGGATTCTAGCATTAATAATGTTTCTTTTAATACCGCGTACATTGCATAAAAAGCAGCAGATATATAAACATAAAATTTCGGTTCAAGCATCATAGAAAGCGCACTAAACATTGCTCCGACAAAACATGTTAAATTTCCTGCAACTCCAGCAGTGTGTTTGTAAATATTATCTTCTGATTTTTTTAACAGTATTTGATAAATTGCTGCGAGTAATGCACCAAAACCATATGCAAAATCATTAATTACTAATATTGTTATGTTGCCTTCTGTTTTTTTTGATTCTAATAAAACATCACGAAAACAATTTTCAGAAGAAGGTGTTGAACATCTTTCGTAAGCGTCGTGAATAATTGAATAAGTTGCCCATGCTGTAAAAACACCTAAAATACAGGGATAATAAATAATATTACTCCATGCAATAAATTTATTTGTTTTTGTTGGATTTTCTTTTGCGCTGTTAAAATATTCCGGCGCAATCAATAACGCACTCACAACATCTGAACCATCCCACACTAATGTTAATAACAAAGATATAATCATTCCTAATGATGCATGTAATCCACCACCGGTTGTGCAAGAATAAATAACAAGTGATGCGGCAACAGCAGAGTACGCTTCACGAAAAAAATCAGAACGACTGGACCATTTTTTTCGATCAAAATCTTTTAGAAAATTTAAAAGGGCATTTAATGTGACTGAAGCGGAATCATGAAATTTTTCTGGTAAAGTGGAAAACGTACCAAAAGAGACTGCAGCATTTGCTACGCCGGGCATATTCAGAAGAGAAATATCGTTATCAGACCACATTCAAACCTCGATCGCTTATTCCAAGCAAGATCATTATACAGGGCGAATGTTAAGAATTTATGATGATATAACGAATTGATTTATAAAAATATTTATAGTATTGAGAGAGACATGATCTTTCATGTCTCTTAATAATATAAAACTTACGCGGTTTTTGCTTCAGCTTCTTGACGATCAACAACTTCGACATAAGCCATTGGCGCATTATCACCAGTGCGAAAACCACATTTCAAAACACGCAAATAACCACCGGGACGTTTTGTGTGGCGCGGTGCAACACGCGTAAATAATTTTGCAACTGCTTCTTTGTCGCGAAGACGATTAAATGCTAAACGACGATTCGCTAAATTATCAACTTTTGCAATCGTAATTAATGGCTCAACATAACGACGCAATTCTTTTGCTTTAATTAAAGTGGTTTTGATCAACTCTAATTTTAACAAAGACGCAGACATGTTGCGAAACATCGCTTGACGATGAGCGGTGTGACGATTTAATTTTTTTCCTGATTTGCGGTGGTGCATTGTAACCTCTATACTCTTTTATATTCTCTGCAAAACGCCCTTGTTACGCTACGCTTCACGCGGGCTTCTGAAGCATCGCTCCCAATATGGACATTATTTATCTTCAGGTGGCCATGGATCAATGTTCATTCCAAGTGCCAAGCCACGTTGCGCTAAAACACTTTTAATTTCTAATAAAGATTTTTTTCCTAAGTTTGGTGTTTTTAATAAATCGTGTTCTGAACGTTGAACTAAATCACCAATGTAATAAATATTTTCTGCTTTCAAACAATTTGCAGCGCGCACTGTTAATTCTAAATCATCCACTGGACGCAATAATAATGGATCAACTTGATTTTTATGTTGACGTGGACGTGTTGCAATTTCATGTTGCAAATCAACAAATGAAGATAATTGTTGTTGCAAAATTGCAGCTGAATAACGAATCGCTTCTTCAGGATCTAATGTGCCGTCTGTTTCTATATCAAGAATTAATTTGTCCATGTCAGTGCGATTTTCAACACGCGCATTTTCAACTGAATATGCAACACGTTTTACAGGAGAAAATGATGCGTCTAAAACTAACACGCCAATCGGACGTGTATTTTGAAATGCCAATTCACGTTGCGATGCAGGTTGATAACCACGACCCATCATCACTTTTAAATTCATATTAATTTCGCCATCTTGTGTTAAATGCGCGATGATATGTTCTGGATTAATAATTTCAACGCCATTTTCTAGCGCAATATCAGCAGCAGTCACAGGACCCGCACCTTTTTTATTTAATTTTAAAGTGATTTCATTAATATTATTTAAACGAAATGATAACCCTTTTAAATTTAATAAAATGTCGACAACATCTTCGCGAACACCAGGCAATGTGCTGTATTCATGCAATACGTGATCCATTTGCACTTCAACAACTGCAGCGCCAGGCATTGATGATAATAAAATACGACGTAATGCATTTCCTAATGTGTGACCAAAACCACGTTCAAATGGTTCAAGCACAATTTTGTGATGCATAGGTGTAATGTTTTGCACTTGAATTGCATTTGGCGTTAAAAATGTTTTATAAACGTCTTGCATTTTATTTGGCCTCTATGGTTTAAAAAATATAAATGATTGCTACGCAATCTCGCTTGCTTACGCGCGCGGCTCTCTCAATTATTTCGAGTAAAGTTCAACAACCAAGCTTACTTTAAATTCAGGTGGCAATTGATCCATATCTGGAAATGCTTTATAAACACCTGATAATGCTTTTGCATCTACATCCATCCAAGCAACTGCTTCGCGTTGTTGTGCTAAATCAACTGCTGCTGTAATGCGTAATTGTTTTTTTGCTTTTTCACGAATAGAAATAACATCGCCTGGCTTTACAGAATATGATGCAATATTCACAACGTTTCCATTTACCAATACAGATTTATGCGAAACTAATTGTCTTGCTTCAGCGCGTGTTACTGCATAACCCATGCGATAAACAACGTTATCTAAACGTGATTCTAACAAACGCAATAAATTTTCGCCGGTTGAACCTTTAATACGTTCAGCTTCTTTGTAATATAAACGAAACTTTTTTTCTAACACGCCGTAGTAACGACGAATTAATTGTTTCATGCGTAATTGTGTTGCGTAATCTGTTACACGACCACGACGCTGCCAATGTTGACCAGGTGTGCGATCAAATTTACATTTTGTGTCGATATCGCGAATACCGCTTTTCAAACCTAAATCAGTTTTTTCACGACGTGCGAGACGACATTTTGGTCCTAAATATTTTGCCATGTTATTTTACACTCTTCTTTTTTTGCGTGGACGACAACCGTTGTGCGGCAAACAGGTTGTATCAACTAAACGAATAATTTCTAATCCTGAATTACGCAATGCACGCACCGCAGAATCTCTGCCTGCACCAGGACCACTTACATTAATTACAACACGTCTTAACGAAAATTCTTCGATTGCTTTTTTTGCAACTGTTTCAGCGGCTAATTGCGCAGCGAAAGGCGTTCCTTTACGCGAGCCTTTAAATCCTGAACGGCCTGCAGAACCTTGACACAATACATCACCCGATGGTGTCGTAATTGAAATCATTGTGTTATTAAATGTTGCTTGAATATGCGCAACACCTTCGGAAATTTTGCGTTTTACTTTTTTCTTTGCTGGAGCAACGGCGGGTGCGGTTGTTTCAGTGGTTGTTGTCGTTGTTGGTTCAGTTGTCATTTGAAAATAACCTTTATTTTAATTTCACACTTATGTTAAGCATTTATCTTTGTAGTTGAGCTCACTGCAAAACGCCCTTGTTCCACTCGCTGCGCTCATTGCACGCGGGCTTCTGAAACCTTATTGAGAACGAATTGCTTTACGTTTACCTTTACGTGTACGTGCATTAGTACGTGTACGTTGTCCACGAACTGGCAATCCTTTGCGATGACGAATACCAACGTAACAACCCAAATCCATTTTGCGTTTTACATGCATGGATACTTCACGACGCAAATCGCCTTCTACAACGAATTTAGCGACTTCTGTACGCAATAAATCTAATTGAGCTTCTGATAAGCCACTGACTTTACTGTCAGCGTCGACTTTCGCAGCTTCACAAATTTTTTCTGCACGAGTTGGTCCAATTCCGTAAATGGATTGTAAACCAATTTTAATATGCTTCTGTGCTGGTAAATTCACACCAGCGATACGAGCAGCAATTGCCATGTTTTTAAGCTCCAATTTATACTTTTTTAAAGCCGCCTAGGATACCGTTCAAGCTACAAAAAAGCAAGTCACAATAACACATTAACCTTGACGTTGTTTATGTCGGCTGTCTTTGCAAATTACACGAACGACGCGATTTCTGCGTACGATTTTGCAATTGCGGCATAGTTTTTTTACTGATGCTCTTACTTTCATATCTACCTCTATACAAATTATCTAATCAGTCCCAATTTCGAGCCTTTTGTTTTTGATTTTTTCATCAATGACTCGTATTGATGACTCATCAAATGCGCTTGGACTTGGGCCATAAAATCCATTAACACCACAACAACAATCAGCAAAGATGTTCCACCAAAATAAAATGGAACGTTCCAAGCCATAATTAAAAATTGTGGCAACAATGCAACTAGCGCTAAATAAATCGAACCAACTAAAGTTAAGCGAGTCATAATCGTGTCGATATAATTCGCTGTTTGTTCACCGGGACGAATTCCTGGAACAAACGCACCTTGTTGTTTCAAATTATCTGCTGTTTCTTTTGGGTTAAATACCAACGCCGTATAAAAGAAACTAAAAAATATCACTGCTACCGCAAATACAATCATGTACGCCGGCTGTCCAAATGACATCGCAAGCGAAAATGAATTCAACCACGCTGGTCCATGCGTTCCACCAATAAATTTTGCAATTGCGCCTGGAAATAAAATAATACTTTGCGCAAAAATAGGCGGAATTACACCAGCCATATTTATTTTCAGCGGCAAATGACTTGTTTGTGCCGCATATAATTTATTTCCTTGTTGTCTTTTCGCGTAATTAATTGTGATGCGACGTTGTGCGCGTTCAAAATAAACTACAACTAATGTTACTGCAGTTACCACGGCGACTAACAAAATCAGCGTGATCACTTGCATTTGTCCTTCACGCACCTGATTCATCACTTGTCCGATCGCATCAGGAAAACGTGCAACAATCCCTGCAAAAATAATTAATGAAATACCATTTCCAACACCACGTTCCGTCATTTGTTCACCCAACCACATGATGAACATTGTGCCTGTTACTAATGTAACAATCGCTACAAAATAAAAAGTAATATTCGGATTAATTGCCGTATTACTATCAACCAACCAACGCGTAATAAAAAATGCTTGAATAAACGAAAGACCTAACGTTAAGTATCTCGTGTACTGATTTATTTTACGTCGTCCTGCTTCACCTTCTTTTTTAATCTGAATTAACCGTGGTGAAACGGTGCTATACATTTGCACGATAATCGATGCAGAAATGTAAGGCATAATTCCTAACGCAAAAATCGTCATGCGACTTAATGCGCCACCAGAAAACATGTTGAACATTCCCAGCAAACCGCTTTCATTTTGCTGAAATAAATGTGCCACCGCTTCCGGATTTAAACCTGGCACTGGAATGTAAGAACCTAAGCGAAAAACAAAAATGCCGATTAATACAAATAGCAAACGTCTTTTTAGTTCGCTCAATCCTCCGGATTGTAAACCTGCGCCTAATTTTGCTGTGCTTCTCATTGCGTTATCCGTTATCTGTTATTCGTTATCCGTTATTCAAGATTACAGATTAACTTTTCCACCCGCTTTTTCGATCGCTGCTTTCGCGCCCGCAGTTACTTTAATTCCGCTTAATTTAAGTGGTTTTTTAATTTCGCCTGAAGCAAACACTTTTACAAATTCAATAGCAGCAGAAATTAAATTCGCTTTTTTTAATGCCGCCATATCTACAACATCAGCTGACAATTTATTTAATTCGCTTAAACGAATTTCTGCAGTGACCTTTCCAATGCGTGAATGAAAACCAAATTTTGGCAAACGGCGTTGAATGGGCATTTGACCACCTTCAAAACCAGGTTTGTGAGAATTACCTGCGCGCGCGTGTTGACCTTTGTGTCCGCGACCAGCTGTTTTTCCTAAACCAGATGCAATGCCACGACCCAATCTTTTTCTAGGACGTTTTGAACCAACAGCGGGTTTAATTGTATTTAATTGCATTTTATATTTCCTCAACCTGTAACAAGTATCCGACTTTAGTAATCATGCCGCGATTTTCTGCTGTGTCGGCAACGATAACGGAATTACGAATGCGGCGATTTAAGCCTAAACCTTGAACGCAAGCTGCGTGACCGGGTTTGCGCCCGAATGTGCTGCTGGTTAAAGTTACTTTTAATTTTTTATTTTGTTTTGTTGTCATGCTGCATTGCTCACTTCATTTTTGCGCTCACGCTTACGCATGAGCTTCTGAAAATTTCTTTTTATTATGTGTTGTCACCCAAGCCTAATTGTTTAACAGTTTTTCCGCGTTTTTTTGCAGCCATTTCTGGTGTTAACATGCTTGTTAAGCCTTTAATTGTAGCGCGAACGACGTTGACTGGATTGGTTGAGCCAATACTTTTTGCTAATACATTTTTTACGCCCATCACTTCGAAAACAGCACGAACAGCACCGCCGGCAATTACGCCTGTACCTTCAGAAGCAGGCAATAATAATACATCGCTTGCACCGTGACTCGCGCGAATTTCGTGATATAAAGTATTTCCGTGCAATTGAATTTGAATCATATTGCGACGTGCAGCATCAGTTGCTTTTTGAATTGCAACTGGCACTTCTTTTGCTTTACCTTGACCAAAACCAATTTTGCCTTGACCATCACCAATCACAACCAATGCAGAAAAACCAAACACACGACCACCTTTTACTACTTTTGCAGTACGTCTTACGTTGACTAATTTATCAAGTAAACCATCGGTCTGCTGTTCATCTGTTGCATTTTGGTTTTGCTTTGCCATGTTTTTTTACCTTTATTAAAATTCAATTCCACCCGCACGTGCTGCATCTGCTAATGCTTTTATGCAACCGTGATAGCGATAACCCGAACGATCAAATGCGCATTTTGTAATGCCAGCGTCTTTGCAACGTTTTGCTAATAATGTGCCGATTAATGTTGCGGCTTTTACATTACCACCGTGTTTTACATCCGCTTTAATATCTTTATCCAAAGTGGATGCAGAAACTAAAACAGTTGCGCCGCAAGGTGAAAATACTTGCGCGTAAATATGATTGGAAGAACGATACACACTCAAACGATTCACATCTAAACGACGAATGTGATGTCTTGTGCGACCTGCTCTGCGAATACGTGATGCTTGTTTGCTTAAAGTAGCCATTATTTCTTCTTACCCTCTTTAAGAGTTATTTGTTCGCCTTCATAACGAATGCCTTTGCCTTTGTAAGGTTCTGGCGGACGCACTGCGCGAATATTTGCAGCAACTTGTGCGATTAAATGTTTGTCTGAACCTTTTAAAACAATTTCAGTATTAGTCGGACAATCAACGCTAACACCTTTTGGCATTTGCATTACCATTGGATGCGATAAACCAACTGAAATGTCCAAAGCATTACCTTGAACTTTTGCACGATAACCGACGCCGATCATCACTAATTTTTTTGTAAAACCAGTTGATACACCAACAACCATATTATTTACAATTGCGCGAACTGTTCCTGCTTCCATATCTGCTTGCGCTTCATCATTCGCAGCAGTTACTTGAAGATGATCATCTGTTTGCACTAATTTTACTAACGTAGGCAATACTTTTTTTAATTCACCTAACTTTCCCTTTACAACAATATCTTGGCCTGTAATTTTTACATCAACGCCAGCTGGAATTTTAATAGGATTTTTTGCAATTCTACTCGACACCGTTTTCTCCTAGCTCACAATACACAATACTTCGCCGCCTTGACCAATCTTGCGTGCGTTTTGCGCTGTCATTACACCTTGCGATGTAGAAACAATAGCAATACCCAAACCATTATCAACAATCGGTAACTCATCTTTAGATTGGTAAACACGTAAACTAGAACGACTTACTCTTTCTAAACGAGAAATAACAGGACGACCTTCAAAATATTTTAATTCAATTGTCATTCCAGGATTTCCAGCTAATTCATCTTCAGCAAAACCAAGAATATAACCTTCGTCTTCTAAAACTTTTGCAATTGCAATTTTAATTGTCGAGCGCGGCATTGCAACTGCTTTTTTAGAAACAGCTTGCGCGTTTTTAATTCTAATCAACATATCTGCAATTGGATCTTGTAAACTCATATTAATCTCACAGTACTTTTCTAGAAACGCCCATTTTTGGGTAATCTTGAATGAAAATATTAATTTGAAATGCTCGACATACAGATTCAAGTATGCCTGCGCTTTCAAATTAAATTTTCATTCAACCTTACCTCAAAACTGGACGTTTAAATTTATCCAACAAAACGGTTCTTTCCTACCAACTCGCTTTTCTTAAACCTGGAACATCACCACGCATTGCCGCTTCACGTAAATGAATACGACATAAACCAAAACGTCTTAGCGTGCCACGACTTCTTCCACATTGTCTGCAACGATTACGAATACGAATATAACTTTCGTTGCGACGACGTTTTTGTAATTTATCAACTGCATCATCACGATTTTCTTCGTCAAGACGAATCGTTTCTTTAATTGCTTTTCTCGTGCCTTTCATACGCGCAGTTAAAATAATTCTTCTTTTATTGCGTACTTTTACACTTGTTTTTGCCATGTTTAATTACCTTTTAATGGAAATCCGAATGCTTTTAATAATGCACGTGCCTCAGCATCATTTTTTGCTGATGTTGTAATTGTAATATCCATTCCGCGCAAACGATCAATTTTGTCGTATTGAATTTCTGGAAATACAATTTGCTCTTTAATACCTAAACTATAATTACCGCGTCCATCAAATGCTTTTACACTGAAACCACGAAAATCTCGAATACGTGGAATGGCAATTGAAATTAAACGTTCTAAAAATTCATACATTTTTTGACGACGTAAAGTAACTTTGCAACCAATCGGATAATTATCACGAATTTTAAATCCAGCGATTGATTTTTTTGAATAAGTTGTAATGGGTGTTTGACCTGCAATTTTTGCCATGTCATCCAATGCAAAATTCATTACTTTTTTATCTTCAACTGCTTCGCCTAAACCCATATTCAATGTAATTTTTGTAATGCGCGGCACAGCCATCGCACTAGAAAATCCAAATTCTTTTTGCAGCGATTTTACAATTTCGCCGAAATATTTTTTTTGTAATGTTGCAGTCATTTCACTAATCCAAAAATTAATTAATTACATCTACCAATTCGTTATTTGATTTAAAGTAACGAACTTTTCTTGGTTTTTCGCCTTGCACTGTTGCTTCTAATGTTTTAAATCCAACTCTGTCTGCTTTTTTTGTCATTGGATTTAATAAAGCAACATTCGATACGTGAATGGAAGCTTCTTTTTCAACAATTCCGCCTTGAATTCTTTTGTTCGGATTTGGTTTTACATTTTTCTTTACAATGTTAATACCTTCAACCAAAACGCGTTCAACGCCGACCATTTTAATTACTTTGCCGGAGCGGTTTTTGTCTTTGCCCGTTAGAATAATTACTGTGTCGTTCTTCTTAATCTTGTTCATAATTTTTATATCCTGCAAAACGCCCTTGTTCCGTGAGCTGCGCTCACTGCACGCGGGCTTCTGTAACATCACTCAACTACAAAACTTCTAATGCCAAGGAAACAATTTTCATAAAACTAGTTGCACGTAATTCACGTGTTACGGGTCCGAAAATACGTGTGCCGATGGGTTCTAATTGTTTACTCAGCAAAACTACAGCGTTGCTGTCGAAACGAATGACTGAACCATCAGGACGACGAACGCCTTTTGCAGTGCGCACAACAACTGCGTCCATGACTTCACCTTTTTTTACTTTGCCACGTGGAATTGCATCTTTCACGCTGACTTTAATTACATCGCCGATGCCGGCGTAACGTCTTTTTGAACCGCCTAATACTTTAATACATTGCACTTTGCGTGCACCGCTGTTGTCGGCGACTTCGAGGACGGTTTGGACTTGAATCATTTTTTAACCCTCTAATGTAAAATCGCTCGCTAACGCGCGCGGCTCCCTAACGCGATTCCCTGGCGTTATAATTTATGAACTTCAACAAAAACCCATGATTTTGTTTTTGAAATAGGTTTTGATTCACGAATCAAAACTACATCACCAACACGACACGTATTATTTTCATCGTGCACATGAAATTTTGTAGAACGTTTAACGAATTTTCCGTATTTCGGATGTTTCACACGACGTTCAACTAATACTGTTGCGCTTTTTTGCATTTTATCGCTAACAACAGTTCCAACTAATGTACGTACAATTTTTTTTGTTTGTTCAGTCATTGTTTTTCAACCAAAATTGTTTTTACACGCGCAATATCTTTGCGAATATTTTTAAATAAATGTGTTTTCGGATTTTCCGTCACACCTTTTTGCATTCTTAATTGAAATTGCTCTTTCAATAATGTGAGCAGTGTTTCATTTAATTCTGCTTTATTTTTTTTTCTTAATTCTTCTGTATTCATTTTTTTACATCACCGTTCTTTGAACAAAAATAGATTTTAATGGTAATTTCGCAGCTGCTAATGCAAACGCTTCAGTTGCAATATCTTTTGTTACACCTTCTAATTCAAACATAACGCAACCAGGTTTCACTTCTGCAACCCAATATTCAACGTTACCTTTACCTTTACCTTGACGCACTTCTAACGGCTTTTTGCTGATTGGTTTATCAGGAAAAATGCGAATCATTACTTTTCCGCCACGTTTAATGTGACGCGAAATAGCACGACGTGCCGCTTCAATTTGACGCGCTGTAATGCGACCACGTTCAGTTGATTTCAAACCAAATTCACCAAACGTTACTGCGTTACCGCTGCTTGCATTCCCGCGATTTCTGCCTTTGAATGCTTTTCTATATTTTCTCGCTTTTGGCTGCAGCATTTTATATCTCCGTTACATCGACGGCTGTTTCAGTTGGTTCAATTTCAGCTGCTTGAATTTCGCCTTTAAAAATCCAAACTTTAACGCCAATAATTCCGTACGTTGTTTTCGCAATGGCTGTTGCGTAATCAATATCTGCACGAAATGTATGTAATGGTACGCGACCTTCGCGTGCCCATTCGTTACGTGCAATTTCCGCACCGCCCAAACGTCCACTTAATGAAACTTTAACGCCTTGCGCACCATGTTTTAATGTTGATTGCATTGCTTTTTTCATTGCGCGGCGGAACATAATACGCCTTTCTAATTGTTGCGCAATACCTTCTGCAACTAACTTTGCATCTAATTCTGGTTTACGAATTTCTTCAATCGTAATATGCACAGGCACATTCATAATTTTCGAAACTTCTTTGCGTAATGTATCAACGTCATTTCCTTTTTTACCGATAATTACGCCGGGACGTGCAGAATGAATTGCAATTTTTGCATTTCGCGCTGGACGATCAATTTGAATACGCGAAACAGATGCACCCGCTAATTTTTTAGTAAGATATTCTCTTACTTTTAAATCAGCATTTAAATAATCTGCGTAATCTGTATGTGCAAACCACATTGATTTCCACGTTTCTGTAATCCCAAGTCGTATACCGGTTGGATTGACTTTTTGACCCATTATTTATTACTCCACTTACTCGTTCGCAACTGTCACAGTAATATGACAACTTCTTTTTAAAATTTGATTTCCACGTCCACGTGCACGCGCTTGAAAACGTTTCATCACAGGACCTTCGTTGACGCAAATTGTTTTTACAATTAAATCATCTAAATCAATACCATTATTTTCTGCAGCATTTGCAATAGCAGAATCAACCACTTTTTTTACGTATTTTGCTGCTGTTTTTGGGCTAAATTTTAATAATTCAACCGCTGCTTCTGCAGATTTTCCGCGAATTTGATCAGCGACCAAACGCGCTTTTTGTGCTGGAACACCTGCACGAATAAATTTAGCTGAAACTTCCATTACACATTACCTCTATTTTTTATCGTCTTTTTTAGCTGGTTTTGCTGCTGCTGCAGGTGCTGCACCTGGCGCGCCTGCTGGACCACCCGCTGCTGCTTCTGCTTCTTTTGTTTTGCGATCGCCAGAATGCTGACGAAATGTACGTGTTGCAGCAAATTCACCGAGTTTATGACCAATCATATTTTCACTAATGTAAATCGGCACGTGTGCGCGACCATTGTGGATTGCAATCGTGACGCCAATCATTTCAGGCACGATCATCGAACGTCTTGACCAAGTTACAATGGGACGTTTTGAACCTTCTTTGCTAGCCTTTGCAACTTTTTTTCGTAAATTAACATCTACGAATGGGCCTTTTTTTACTGATCTTGGCATCTATTCCTCTTTTACGTTTTACGCCCTTGTTTCGGTCACTTTGTTCCCTTCACGCGGGCTTCTGTATGTTGCTTAATGGTCTGCTTAAAAGCAGACGCTACTTAATTTTATTTTTTACGTCTATCTCTCACAATCATCTTATTTGTAAATTTATTTTTTCTTGTTTTGTAACCTTTCGTTGGTACGCCAGACGGACTTACTGGATGACGACCACCAGAAGTTTTACCTTCACCACCACCATGTGGGTGATCTACTGGATTCATCGCGACACCACGAACGGTTGGACGAATACCGCGCCATCTTACTGCGCCAGCTTTACCAAGTGAACGCAGATTATGTTCTGAGTTACACACTTCACCAATCGTTGCGCGACAATCAACTAATACTTTGCGCATTTCACCAGAACGTAAACGCAACACTGCATACAAACCATCTTTTGCAGCTAATTGCGCAGAAGTTCCCGCGCTGCGAATCATTTGCGCGCCTTTTCCAGGCTTTAATTCAACACAATGAATCGTCGAACCCATTGGAATATTTTGCAAACGCATCGTGTTACCTGGTTTAATCGGCACATTTTCGCCCGACAAAACTTCATCACCCGCATGTAAATCTTTAGGTGCGATAATGTACCGTCTTTCTCCGTCCGCGTACAGCAATAATGCTAAATGTGCGCTACGATTTGGATCGTATTCTAAACGTTCAACACGCGCAGCAATTCCATCTTTATCTCTTTTGAAATCAATCACACGATATTGTCTTTTGTGTCCGCCGCCGCGACGCTCAACAGTCAAACGACCAATATTATTACGACCATTGATACGTGTTTTTGGTTGTAACAATGCTTCAAAAGGTTTTCCCTTATGCAATTCTGGTGTTACTACTTTTATTACAAACCGACGTCCTGGTGACGTTGGGTTAGATTTTACTAATGGCATCACATGCTCCAAATCTACAATTACGCTAAATTAATTTGCTGTCCGTCTTGCAACATCACATACGCTTTTTTCCATGTTGCTTGTCTTCCAATTGTGCGAGCAATATCATTTGCTCTTGCTTTTTTCATGTTCACAACGTTAACTGATTTCACATTTACTTCAAATAATTTTTCAACTGCTGCTTTTATATCGTGTTTTGTAGCACATTTTGCAACTTTAAAAATATATTGATCTTTTGCTTTTTCAGAAAGATGTGGCGCAAGTAATACTTTTAATAATTTTTCACTACTCATGCTAAATCTCCTTCAATCTTTTTCAGTGCATCAACAGTAAATAAAACTTTGTCGTATGCGAGCAAACTAACTGGATCAATATGTTTGTAATCACACACTGCAACTTTATGTAAATTACGTGACGCTAAATACAAATTACGATTTTCTTCTACAGAAACAATTAATACTTTTTCTAATTCCATTGTTTTTAAATACGTAATTAATTCTTTTGTTTTTGCAGCGGGTAAATTAATTTCTTTTGCCAACACAAAACGATCTTTGCGAATTAATTCTGACAAAATAACTTTAATTCCTTTGCGATACATTTTTTTATTTAATTTTTGAGAAAAATCTCTTGTGTCTGCTGCAAATGTAACACCACCGCTTCTCCACAAAGGACCACGTGATGTTCCAGCGCGTGCACGACCCGTACCTTTCTGTTTCCAAGGTTTCGCACCACCGCCACGCACTTCAGCACGTGTTAATTGTGCTTTAGATCCTTGACGACCTGCTGCCATATGCGCAGTTACTAATTGATGAACCAAACCTTCATTATATTCGCAGCCAAACACAGCATCAGATACTTCAACTGGAGAGCCACCTTTCACTTCTACTTTCATTATTTAGCTGCTCCTTTTTTCTCAGCTGGTTTTTCAGCTTTTGCTTCTACTTTTGGTTTTGCAGATTTGTCAGCGTGTTCTTTTTTGTGACCACTTGGACCTGCTGCTTTTCTTTTTTTAACGGTTGGTTTTAAAATCACATACCCACCTGGCGCACCTGGAATTGCACCTTTTACCAACACGTAATTTAATTCTTTATTTACTTCAATGACTGTTTGATTAGTTGCGCTACGTAAAACATTTCCTAAATGTCCCGCCATTTTTTTGCCTTTAAATACACGGCCGGGTGTTTGACGTTGACCTGTTGAACCTGGAGCACGATGTGATAATGAATTACCGTGCGTTGCATCTTGCATGGTGAAATGATATCGCTTAATTACGCCGGCAAAACCTTTACCTTTTGCAGTGCCTTGCACATCAACATTTTGTCCTGCTGTAAATAAATCAACTGATAATGCATCACCTATTTTCATGTTTGCTGCAATGGTTGGATCAATACGAAATTCACGAATGATTTCACCTGCTTCAACAGCTGCTTTTGCGTAATGACCTGTCATTGCTTTATTAACATGCGATGATTTTTTGCTGCCTGTTGTAACTTGCACAGCAGAATAACCATCCGTTTCATTTGTTTTAATTTGTGTGACGCGATTTGGAATAATTTCAATTACAGTAACAGGAATAGATTCACCTGCTTCTGTGAATACGCGCGTCATACCTTTTTTTTGTCCTACTAAACCCAATGACATTTTCTTAACTCCAAAAAATCAATTACTCAACGCTAATGTGAACATCAACACCAGCTGCTAAATCTAATTTCATTAATGCATCAACTGTTTTTTCTGTTGGCTGCAAAATATCAACCAAACGTTTGTGCGTTCTAATTTCATATTGATCACGCGCATGTTTATCAACGTGCGGCGAAACCAAAATTGTGTAACGCTCAATTTTAGTTGGCAAAGGAATTGGGCCAATAATACGCGCGCCAGTACGCTTTGCGGTATTCACAATTTCTCTAATCGAATGATCAATCAGCTTGTGATCAAATGCTTTTAAGCGAATTCTGATACGCTGGTTTTTAGTTACAATTGCCATAAAATTTTTCCAAGTTTAAAAAATTACGCTAATATTTTCGCCACAACACCCGCACCAACTGTTCTGCCACCTTCTCTGATAGCAAATCTTAAGCCATCTTCCATTGCAATGGGGCA